>Ga0181598_1003233_pt1 | contig 14299 bp, 12 predicted proteins | sample 041ome_4_FD_153295 | JGI IMG/M metagenome (GOLD analysis project Ga0181598, IMG submission 153295) | Coastal salt marsh microbial communities from the Groves Creek Marsh, Skidaway Island, Georgia - 041404US metaG (spades assembly) | ecosystem: Environmental > Aquatic > Marine > Intertidal zone >...
TATTTGGTCCAGAATTTGGCATTTTAGTCAATGTTAATCCATGCAAGTTGTAGTCGTTGAAAAATTTGATTTGCGCATCTTCATGAAATGTTTGTTTCATAGGCGCTACAGCGTAGAGATTCAATTTAGTGTCGTTGTATCTCAACGAGTCAATAGATGTACCAATTGAGTTTGCAATCAGGTTGATTTCATCTCCTTTTTCCATTTTAGTGATTGATCCTTTTTTTACCTTGTGTTTCTTCATAATTTCAAGAACAGTGCTTGTAGTGATATTATCCATCAGTCGTATGTCATCTCGAACGGCAAGAAGTTTTGTTCGAAGAATGTTAACGTTGTGCACAATACGGTCGCTAAGCATACGGTTTAGCACGGTGTTGAAAGTTGTAGTCGCCATTGTTTTTTGAAAACAAAAATTTTCAAACAGATAAATCATTTTACTCGCACCCTGTAACATCTAGCAGTTTTTCTAAACCCCACCCTACTAAATAGCTAGCAGTACACGCCAAACTTCCAAGACCGAGAGTTTCCAACCCGCTTCTTATCATACGACACCCTTCTACATGCACGAGTTTTGCTTTCAAGCATCCTAAAGTAAAGAGCGTACAAGCAACCGCGCCGCTGGCAATTGCAAACACATAATTCTTATCCATAGTATTGTATAGCGCGATGTAGCAGACTAACGGAACGCTTCCAAAAACCATGAATGAAACAAAGGTGACTAAACCTTTTTTCCCAGGATTAGCTTCTGGATCTACAGGCATTAAACCAAGTTCTTCTACCATCATATGTTCTAGGAAAAATTGTTTGTTCTGCACCATCTTGTTCAATATGAGCACAGCGTCGGGACGAGAGAATCCTTTAGAAACGTATATATCGGCCATTTCGCTAAGTTCACCTTCTAGAAAATTATCCATTTCCCATTCTTCTCGATCCTGTTCTCTTGCAACGTATTCGTTTTCAGCCTTTTCGCTGAGATAGTCTCCTAGTCCCATGGATATAGCGTCTGCGACAAGGTTAGCAATGCCCATCATAATAACAACTTTTGATCCAAGGTTTTCAGAACCTTGAACTGCGCAAACAATTGCAAACGTAGTTATGATACCGTCGAGACCTCCAAAAACTAAAGATTTAATAATATCACCGGAGCTTCCGTGGCCTTCTTCTACAGAGATTTGTTGATGATGCTCTTTGCTAGCTTCTACGTCTCTTGTAGCATGATAATGTTGAGCTTTCTTTGTACGGTCTTGATTCATTTTTTTTGAAAAAAATGAATACTACTTTAGATCACACTCATTATCTTGTTGAAGTCTGATGTAAACTTGATAAGTTTATGTTTCACAAAATCGTTCATACAATGTCTATTTATCCAGCCTACACCAGTAGAATCGTGTTCGTCTGTTAGAGAAACCTTGTATTGAGGTTGGTTTTTGATGCAGAAGTATTTACTTCTGTTGACATATATTTCTCGGAAGAAGGTAAAATTATTTGTATTTGTTTGTATTCCGGTTTCTTCTACGAATTCTCGAAGAGCGCACTGTTCAGGGGTTTCGCCCATTTCGATACCTCCTTTGGGCATTCCCCAAAGACGACCTCTGGATTGAATAATTAAAAATTTATTATCCTTCGTCGTCATTATAATACCAGCTTTATGTCTAGGAGAATATTGACCGTAGAACGGTTTATTTTTATACGCTTTATATTTTATTAGTGTACAGTTGCATGATTTTCCACAATTTAAATATACTAGTCGATCATCATCTTCATAGGACTTCCATGTAACTGGCACCATATTCCAATTTGATACTGTGTCCATAATCTACTCTAAGATAATAATATTTTAAGTACGTGTATTATTTTGTTCTGACAAACGAGGTCTTAGTAAACCATTTACTATGAATCTGTCTAGATAAGATAAGTCTGCTTCGGATGCTGATGATGTTGAGAATATTCTAGTTCTCATCCCTGGAGGTGGTGGAGACTGAGGTGAAAGTGGTGAATTATTTGGTCCAGTATGATTTGAATTACAGAATTCTCTTCCCCAGTTCATCGAACACTTAGAGAAAAAAACCGTGCATTCTTCAGGGGTGCATGTAATTTTATAGACGTTGTTATTGTCGAATAATTTTTTTGTAAGAGGCTGTATACAGACTTCAATATCCGAAACTAGTTTTTTCTGAGTTATACTAATATAACTTTTTCCTTGGTTTGCAGCTTTCATAAATATAGGCATCAACTTGCAGTATACCTTTTCGGATAATTTTTCTTGTGCTTGATTTACAGTTTCTGATAAGTTCACGCTTCTCAAGCTTTCGTCTAATCCAGGCAATTTGAGAACGTCTCTTTTCAATCTGTTCGAAAGCTGGGCGCATTTCGTTTCTAATTCAACTATTCGTCCGTATTCCTTAGGGTAAGTGCTTTTACATATCGAGTCCAAGGCTGTATTGGTCGGTCTTTCTTTCCAAGGAATAGTTGTTTCGAATCTGCACATCGGACATTTAAATGACGGAACTGTAAAGGTAGGAGTATTTGAAGATGCGTCTAGTTTGTAATGACACGTGATACACAAAGTATGACCGCATTCAAACATTGTCGGCTTTATGTACAGGTTAGTACACACAGGACATTTAAATTCATCTTTAATTATGGGAGCATTCTCTTCTATTTTTCTTTCAAATTCTGCACTCATTTACTTTTCAATTGATTATTTTTAAGTGAAAAGTTTATCTTCTTCCGCACAAGGGAAGCCCTGTTTTCGGGTTAATTTGATCAGGTTCACGACTGGTAGCTAATGCAGTTTCAGGGAAGTAAGACTCTACAGCCGGACGAGGAGCAGTCATCGGTCTTGGAGCTGGACGAGGAGCACTTGCACAGTTTCTTCTTGCGGTAACACACGACGTAGATTTGATATCTCCTGTAGCGACGCATGTTTCATAAACGGCGCGTAATGCCGAACTGCATTCACGAGGAGCTGGACGAGGTGCTGGACGAGGAGCCGGACGGGGAGCCGGACGAGGAGCCGGACGAGGAGCCGGACGAGGAACTGGACTAGGGGAATCTTCAGTACAGACAAGTTTGCAAGTGTATGTTTTGCTAGCTTGTGATACGGTTGAACCCGCTATATTACCCAAGGCATCTTTACTGTCGGCTAAAGCGAATACAATAATACTACCTAAGGATAGTGCTATAATGGCGATCCATATTTTGCTTGATAACATTCTTTATTAAAGGTAATTAAAATTTATTTCAACCTAGTACAGCGTTCGTGAACAAAGCAAACGCAATAGCAGGGCCTACTACAAGGAATAAGAAAAACCAATACCATACAGGAAGAGTTGTGTACATGCATTTCTTCCAAGTACCTTTTCCTAACAAGCGGTCGAAACTGAACTTGCTTTGGAAAGATCCTAATAACATGAGAAGCACGTAGATCTCAGGGAAAACTACAGCAGAAGCTACTCCACTTGCAGTTAAACCATTATTCTTTTTGTTAGACAAATACAAGGCGTAAATGATCATCAAGATATGACCTATACCAGAGCCTGATGTTTTTCCTGGGTTATTTTTCATCGCTCTCAAAACGTCGTTTTTCTTGTCTGCGGATGGTACTGTTTTTTTTGCCCGTGCAGCTTTTACAAGTGCGGAGGCTATAATAAGGAATCCGAGTAAATAAGGGACTAACCCTACCATTGCAGACATTTTTTCAGCAGTGTAGCATGACATTTTATTATAAGTAAATACTATTTTCAATATAATAAAATTATGTTAATCAATATTATCAAGCTCTGATAATTCTTCCTGGAGGATGTCGTCTAGATTTATATTATCCAACGTTTCATCCAAAATTTCCAGTGTAGGACCCTCTTTCTTCGGTTCAGGTTTTACAAGCTGTACGATCTTAGGAAGCTGTACGATCTTAGGAAGCTGTACAACCTTAGGAGCTTGAACAACCTTACGAGCTTGAACAACCTTAGGAGCTTGAACAACCTTAGGAGCTTGAACAACAACCTTAGGGGCCTTGACAACCTTGGGAGCCTTGACAACCTTAGGAGCCTTGACAATCTTAGGAGCCTTGACAATCTTAGGAAGTTTGTGAGCTTGAATAATTTTAGGAGGTTGGTTTATTTGAATCTGTCTAACATATTGATTGGGAGCTACTTCAACGTCTTGAACTTGAAGTTCGTTTTGATATGATTCCAGTGCCTCTTCTTCTTCTTCCTCTTCCTCTTCTTCCTCTTCTTCTCTGTTTTGTGAATTTACAAGAGCATATACTAAATTTTTCAAGTCTTGTATTTCTTTGTCCTGAGCATCAAGTCTATTTGAAAGTCTAGTTATTTTATTGAGGAGTTTTGAATTATTGAACTTGATGTAGAATATAAGAACCGCTAATGCCAAAATTTCTGCGGTTATATGATACACGTAAGAGTTGGACAGCAAGCTTGACACGCCGCCTGTGTTTGAAACCTTCTGGACGCTAAGTTGTGGAGATGAATTATTCGACATTCTCTTTTCTTTCTGTATGCTTGGACGTTTAAGCCGACGTAATATAAGAATAATTGAAATGATTCCTGCTGGTATTCCGAACACTAAGGGTTTATATACAGGATTATGATATCCGTGTTTGATTATATGTTTTAAGAATCCTTCTATATAGAATCCAGTGTTTTTAGGGATATAATTTTCTAAAATGTGAGAACGGAATGTTTCACTACGTCTTCCTAGGTCTTTGTACATAAAAGGAAAATGAATCACAACTGGGGTTGAGTTTGTTTCGACGTGTTTCAAACGTCCTTGTGTTAATAGTTCTATTTCATGAACGGAGCTTGCATTCGCTACAAGCTCTTGATTTCCGTCAACAGTGATTCTGGATGGAAACTTGTCAAAGTATCTTCCCATCCCAAGCTGGTCATCGTATGGCGTTTCTTTGATTATGTAATCGTATGCTAGTTCTATTTGATAGGGTTTACCCATTACAAAGCCTCCGTTCACAAACTTGTATTTAGAGTTGTTGACGTACTGGTTATGTTTATGAGCGTTTAGAAAGCATATTGATTCTCCTCCTACGACCAGAGAGTGTCCGCCTGTTAAGCGATTGTATTTTTCTACTAACTCAGAAGGAGGGCCGCATAGGAGCAGATCGTATGAGTCTACAATGGCTACGATAGTATTTCTGTGAATATTCTTCAAATACTGTTTTACTAATTTTAATTTTGTTTCAAAACCTTCCCAAGGTTGGTTTAATCCAATAATATCAAAATCAAATCCCCACGCAGACGCGCTTTCTTTCCAGTTTTCTAAAAAATCGTTTGATTCTGTTGCAACGCATACTAGTTTCATAGACATTTTAGATTGATTACGTAACGATTTAAATGGAACATATATTTTGTAAAATATGGCATCTGAAACTAAATCTGTAGAACCTACGTATGCCGTGTTTGCTGAGACCAATGCAGACGATATGGAAACATGGCTTACTTTTATTTCAAAGGAAGGTAACGAGAGTAAACTGAATCACCTTTCTCGACAACTTGATCAAATAGATTGGTCCGAAGCACCAGAGTATACTGGCATGTTTGTTGTAGACACTAAAGGGGTCTCGCAAACTACTGCACGCGAAATGATGTTCGTGAACCTTAACACCAGGTATGATCCTAATAAGTTTGATGGTCCTATGAAACTGATTGATTTCGGATTTAAAAAGAAAGATTCTCACGAAACGAAGGCTGTGAAAGTTTACGAGCTAATCGGCGAAGGTAATGTATGCAATTTTCTAGGCAAAGAAGACCTTGATGGATGCTCCTTGAAGGGATCAGACGATTCAGACTATTCAAGTGAATCAGATGACGAAATTCGTCGTCGACCTCGAGGGAGTGGATCTTTAGATCTTACAGAGTTGCCTGGTGTACTAGGTAAAAGGTATAAAAAGTCAAAATAAAGTTTCATTAATAAAATGAATATTACGACTGTATTATTATGCGTCTTAGCAATATTAGTATTGTATTTACTGTATAGAAAATTTCAAAAAACATCGACTCACCCTTTCTTCGAGATGTTTGATAACACTCATCCTGTGATAGAAAGCTTGAGAATGGATTTAGTAAAGGTTCACCCACGCTTTGCGACTGTGAAAATAATAGAGGGTGATCAATCGTATACTCTACAAAAGAAAAAAGTATTTTTATGTTTGAAAGACAAGAATACTGGACAGATGTACGATAAAAATATGTTAACATATGTGTTGCTGCATGAGATGGCTCATGTATTAAATGACAAAGATATAGGACACACGCCCGCATTTCACAAGATATTTGACGAGCTACTAGAAAAGGCTGAAAAAGAAGGAGTGTACGATCCAAATCTACCGCTAGTCGAAGATTATTGCCCTCAATAAACTGTATTTTAAAACTAGAAAGTAGTCTTAAAATATTATACTTAATAAATGAAGTCCATGTTAATCAAACTTCTCTTAGTATCAGGTTTGCTTCTTTTACTAGGATTGATTGCTACGTACGGCTTGAGTCGTATAGTAATTATATACGGCGTTGTTTACATTCTAATTGCGGTGAACGAAATACTTCATTCTTTATTAAGACAGGTTCATAGAAAAAGGATGTTTGAGCAAGCACAAGAACAAGCTAAGAAGCTGAACAAACCATTAATGGTCATTGGAGATCCTAACAATGGTGACGGAAGTAAAATTCATGGCGCTAGCTATAGTTGCGGAGACATCTGTGTAGATCTAACAGGCTGTCCTACATGCCCTAATGGTTTGAAAGCAAAATTGCCAGATGGTTTGGAAAATATAAAAGATAATTCGCACGTAGTTTTTGTAAGCTACGTGCTTGAATACGTCGATGATTATAAGAAAGCAATCGACGAAATTAAACGAATCGGAGGTGATAACGTATATGCGTTGACTTTGTCTCCCTATCAACTAACTTCGTACCTATACAAAGGTGCGAAGAATGTATTTTTTAAGAAACCGTTTTAATACCTTTGTGTAGTATTAAAAATTATTCAAATATAATGTTAGGTTTAGCAACCAGCGACTCTAAAACCTTTTCGCGATTGAGCCAGTGCTTGTATAAATTTTTCATAAAGTATTTCATTCCAAAACAAGCTCGCAATACCTGGTCAATAGGCCTAGTCATCGCCTTGAGATAGTAAAGTTTATCTATTTTCAAATATGCAGAGTGTCGTTTGTAGTAGTTTACATCTTCAACTTTACTGAAAAGTTTACCCTTATGTCCGTTTCCAACTGTCACCAAATGTTCCAGTCGAGTTCCATCATCAACACGCGTTCCTCTCGATTTCATTTTCATAGCTAACGCCACGTGAGCAGGCAAACAGTGCGTGTAGTATTCAATAGGATTCGATGCTTCTTTCATCTTCATTTGTCTAGCTCGTTCTACCGGTTCTTTAGAAAGTATAGGAATAGTGTAATCACCTACGACAACTTTCCCTTGTTCTAACTTTTCCAATACTTCAGTTGACTGATTTTCTTCTCCTGATTCAATACGTTTGATCCATTGAATGTTGACCTCATTAATTAACGGCAAGTTTCCAACACCGCCTACAGCTTTTGTGATTGTAAACTTATCTGCGTCGACTTTCCTGTGAAACATTTCTAATATCTTGTCCATTAACCAATCTAGTATTTCTGACTCAGGTTTTCTGTCAAAGACTCTTTCAACTAGCCCAGCGTACACGTCGCGAACTACATTCGAGTTATCTCGTCTCGAAAGAAGAACACCCTTGTTTCCAACTTTGTTTTTTACTATACCTTCTCTCTTCATGGTTCGGTACATATATCGCTTCTTGCTCAAGATCAAGAATCGATGATATATTTCTTCTTCAAACTCCAATTTCATTGGAGCTGGATACAGCTTAGTAACTTCCGCAGCTACCTTCAAACAATGATCCCATAACACAGCGGCATTTTCTGATCTACTTTTAGAACTGTCGTGCAGGTGCGGAAAGAATACATACTCGCTGTCGGTATTCTTGAGAATCAACCTGCCTATACCTGCAAAAAAGCGTCCTCGCGTTGTTTCGATATCGTAAACGAATTCGTTTTCATCGTTATATCCCAAGTCGATTATTTTCTTGATGGCTGTCGGATTTTTTCTGAACTTTCCAGTTGAATTTAATTGAAAGATATCCGGTTTACTTTCTCGAGTATTTATAGACACATTTTCACCAAGACTGCAAAACAAATAGTATAGCCCTTGACATCCAATTTTTCCCTTACAATCAGTTCGTTGAGGACCCGTTTTGGAACCGTTTGCAACTCGATATCCTCGAACAAACTCTGCACGCACTTCAACGGGCGCATTCAAGATGCACATTGGTACTTTTTTGTATTTGTCCTTATCGTAAAAAAGAGACCTGTAGTCCCCGCAACTGCCATCTCCAAAGAAGAATCCCATCGTGAAAGCTTCTTCTGTAGAAATATCTTTGCAATCAGAACAGAACTCATCAGGAAACGCGTGCAACAGTTCTTGACCAATTTTAGCGTCAACTGGTTTGAGTTTGCGACCCGACGCGTCCAACAAAGAATGATCTTCTGTCACGTCTACGCAACCAGTATGAGTCAACACTCTGAAAATTCTCTTTTTGGTTTTGTGTCGAATGACTCGGTTCACATCTGCCCACCTTCCGTCAGTCCACACTTTAACATCTACTTTAGCTTGCTGCTTTTCACGTCTATTTGATTGACCTGCCTTAAACTGATCGTAAGGTTCATACTCGTCATTTGCTAATGTTTGAATCGTGACTATATCAATCATACCATCAGGGTGTTTGATCATTACAGGAGTATCGCCCGTCACACTGTCGCCGTAGACTAGTTTTCCATCAAACTTGTCAACGATAGTTTTAGCTGCCAACTTGTTATTCCTTCTTCCCATCGCGGTAGTGCACATAGCGCCAGGCATAAACGGAAGGTATCCATCCCTCACACCCATCGCACCATACATGCTATTTGCACAAACCTTCTTAGCCTTTTGTCGTTGTTCTAGCACGTTGATAAGTACCTTCATATCCTTAATTTTTTTATCGCTTTTAATATTTTCCAATTCTTCTTCCTTCTTTCTTTTCAAAGCACGGGTTTGCTTTCTTGAGGACAATAGATTTTGCAAAACAGTAGGGATGACTCCTTTGGGTTCCTTTAGAAATCTATATTTTCTTGAAGCGCACATATGCATTTTTGGAATACTTTTTTTTATTTCAGCTCGTTCTTCTCTGTACGGCTTAAGTTCCAATTCCATTTTTTTCAATTTTCTACTTATCTTCTTCCGTTCTCGATCTCTTAACAATTTAGCCCCCTTCCTTTGTGCCGACGTGTACCTCTTACCTTTAGAGTATCCTGGAAGATAATCTACTATCAAAGCTTGATCTCGTTTCGTTCGAAGCTTCTTCATATCTTTTTCACGACTGTCAATCAAGGTATTCAACTCGTTTACTCTTTTGACTTTTGGATCGTGTTCACATCCCAAGTGATCTTCCCATTCTATTACATTACACTTCGAGTCAGGTATCCGATTGTCTTTGACCAGAGTTGAATAGTCTATGTTGTACGCAATGATGGTTGTAGGATACAAACTAGCAAAGTCGAACGGTACGATATTGTCGTACACTCCTGGAACAGGTTCAAAAACGTATGCACCAACGTATCTTTCATTTTCTCCTGCTTTGTATCCTTCTGATTCAACTACGATAGCATGTTCTTGGCAATATTTGTACACTTGAGAGAAGACTCTTTTTTGTTGTCCTCTTGCAATCAAATCAAACATTGGAACGTTGCATGTCGATGCCATTTCCGATAGTCCGATCCATGCTTGAGTTTTCCTGAACAGTCTTGCTACAAGTCTTGAGTCTACCATACAGTATTTTCCAGCTATACCGACACTTTTCCTCGCTTTGGGTGTATTAATATTCTTTCTATCTTTGATTCCTACATCATAACACTTGAAAAGTTCGTTTGCTGAAAGGTCTTCTTTACCGTCTCCTCCTAGAAAGTGTTTACCGACAGTATCCAATTTATAGTTGTCAAGTTTATGATCACGCTTTACAAAGGGCAATAGATCTATGATTACTCTACCTTCCCATTCCAAATACTTGATTTTTTGGTTTCCATAGGCCGAAGAACTCCAGTTGATTTCCTTCGGATCACCGTAGTGCCCTCGGCTTTTGTGCATACCAGCAAGACCGAGCTGATCGTAGTCTCCTGTAATCTTGGATCTATCGATCAAGTACTCTATATCAAAGCGAAGAATGTTCCAACCAGTGATGATCTGTGGATTCATTTCTTGTATGATCTTGGAAAAGCCTTCGATCAATTCACCTTCCGTCCTGAAACGGATGCATTCGGCTCCTACATCTTCGTCTCTTGGGTTTCCTAGTGTAAGCAAGATCTCTCTTGAGAATCCATCATCGTCATCTCTAAAGAAAACGCATGATATCATGAATACTTTGTCTTCTTGATGTCCTGCGTCTGGAAACTTTCCAGGTGCGTGCGAATAGGCTTCAATATCGAAGCTTAAGATCATCGGATTCACACTATTCTTATTGGAACCAGGTTTAAGGTTCGCGTACGATACTGATATGTCCGAGCTAGCTCTAGTGCTTCGTTTTTTCTGAAGTACTCCTGAATAATTAATCCAACCAGCGGTTGGGATATTCGTAGTGCACACAAGTTGAAGAATCTCATCCGCATTAGCCTCGTGCAGTTTCAAGCGAAGAGTCCCAGGAATTCTAGGAATTTTAATATCTGAATACAAAAGTTTCTTGAGTGCAATTACGTGACTCCTCACTGCAAACATGCACCATAAGAAGGGAAACTTATTGCTAGTTCCATCCGACCTTGTTTGAGCGGAGTAAAGTTTCTTTCTGTATACGAATCTTGTTTTCAGAGGCTTTTGCGATTCACCTAGTTTATCAGCCAAATACAGTGTTAAGGTCGTTTCGGCCAATCTTCTATCCCATTTCATTCTGCCAGGTAGCTTTGGCAACTCAATCATTACAAAAGGTCTAAAGTTCGATACGTGTAAGCAGATAGATTGATTATTTTTATCTAGTCCGTAAATACGTATAGACGTATCTTCACGTTCTCGTGCATCTACTTGAAAGGCGTAGGTAAACATACTTCCCGTTTTTGATGCCATCTTGTTTTTGTAATGAATTAATTTTATAGATCATTTAGATTATAAATTATTTTTGTTTGAACCCTTTGCATATTACTATAGGAGTTTTCCTATCGTTCTGAAGATAAGGTATCATATCAGGTTTCACGTGATCAGGGATTTCTTGCAGAGGTCCTCGAGGTCGTTTGAACTGAATCGCTACATCTCGTTCTGGAAATTTTACAACTACTTTGTAGCGATTGATATCTATACGTTGAACGTAAGATTCTATAGTATGCAATGGAAACATCCACAAATACAACTGGGTTACCATACATTTTATCGCGCTCCAAATATACATTTTTATATACTGAGCATCGCTTTATGTAGACTATCTACTTCTAGACTTTTTATGACTAGGAAGGGCCTTCAATTTTGATAAAACGTCAACAGGTTTTGTTTTGGAAGTAGGTTTTGTTTTGGAAGTAGGTTGAGCAACAACCGTTTTAGTTGAATAAGGCTTTGTTGATACCTTAGAAGTAGTTGTAGACGAGATCAATGGTTTATACGGTTTATACGGTTTATACGGTTTTGAAGGCACACGTTTTCCATAATTTATCGGACGAATTGGCGGCGCGAATAAATCGTCATCTAAGAAATCATCTAAACTACTCAATCTATTTCTTCTTGTAGTAGACTTTTCAGATTTTAATGGAGGCTTTCTAATAAAAAAGTACCATACAGCACCAGCTGAACAAAATGCGACTATAATTAGAATAATGTTTTTAATATTTATAGACGGTGTTGAATCAACTCTTTCAAGTTTCATAAGACTACCATTTCTTTCAACATTCTTAGGTGTTGACTTCTGCACTTCTTTCTGTCTAGGAGGCTGTCGTTTTTGCATCTGTCTAGGTTGCTGTTGCATCTGTCTAGGTTGACGTTGCATCTGTCTAGGTTGACGTTGCATCTGTCTAGGTTGCTGTTGCATCTGTCTAGGTTGCTGTTGCATCTGTCTAGGTTGCTGTTGCATCTGTCTAGGTTGCTGTTGCATCTGTCTAGGCTGCTGTTGCATCTGTCTAGGCTGCTGTTGCATCTGTCTAGGCTGCTGTTGCATCTGTCTAGGCTGCTGAGGAGGAGGAGGAGGAGGAGGAGGAGATGGCTTTTCAGGTCTTTGTGCCAAAGATACATTAATTTCTGTTTGATCGCCTAACGATTTAAGAGCTATATAATAACTTTTTCCATCGTGTTCACTGCTTTTAATGTTTCCAGAAACTTCCCCTGAATTAGATTGTTTAAAGTCTAACGATAACCCTTCGTCAAGCTGTTTTTGATCTACAATAGCAAAAAGAAAATCCTGCTCACCTTTGAGGTAAAAATCAAGATTGAATGACTTGGTATCATCGTTGTTAAGTGGGATAAGCTGCATTACTTTTCCTACAACATATTTATTGACTGAAGACATTTTTCTTCAAAAAAAATTGTCCTTTAGACCTACTTTAGATAAAATCTTTATATTATACTTATTCGCTTTTTTTATCTTAGACGTTTGTTTCTCTGGGTCAGCGGCTACTACGAAGTCTGTATTCTTCGTCACGGCTGAATCAACGATTGCTCCCATTCTTTCCAAACAAGAACTCAAATCCTTATCTCTGAAGCCTGAGAACACGATTCTTAAACCCTTCAACTTTGAATTTTCTTCGGAAAACTCTTGTTTCTCACGAAACTGCCTTGACGGCAGGCTTTCAAATAATTCACGCGCCTTTGGCAACATCTTTATAAACTTTACAACTGATTTCTCAGCCCATCCAGGCATTTTGATCATCCGATCTTTATCTACGTTGCACATAGGAAGATCCGGATATGTTTCCATTACAGGTTTAAGTTTCTTTGTACTGAATCCTGGACCAAATGCATTTAATGCCGCTAACAATTCTAAATTTGAAGCTGCGTTGAACTTGTCTTGAATAGAATTGTATAACTTTGTAGCTGAAGTTTCCTTGAAACCTTCTATCGACAAAAGCTTATCTAAGTTTATACTACATACATCTGCAATGCTACATATTCCAGATTTTACAAGTTTCCGAGCGGTTCCATTCTTCAAGTGAACAATCCCAAGCTTGCTTGCGAAAGCTGTAATTTGTTTTACTAAGACGTCATTCGTCGTTTTCAACAAACCGATGTCTACATCGGAGACCCATTTCCAATTAGAAGAAGGAAATGAAGGGTCGCTTTTTGGATGAATAACTTTTAGAATCTTAGGAATGATGTCTCCTGACATTATAATTTGAATGATGGCACCCTTGTTGATACCTTTTTCGTGCAGGAACTTTGCGTTGTGCGCGTACACTCGACTAATCTTCGAACCGTTTATGTGAACAGATTCAATCAAAACAACTGGCTTGAAAATGCTATGCTTAGTTGTAGTCCATTCAATTCCTGTGACTACTGTTTTTGCAATCTGATCAGCTAAATTTGTTTTGAAGGCTATAGCAAACGACGGATTTCCTTTCTCTGGATACATATCATTACGTCCTTTGCAAGACACGACTATACCATCGATGTCGTATGAAGACTCACTTCTTCTCTTTTTCAAATAAGCCGTAAGGCCATCTTCGTCTACATCTTTTTGTTCTACATTCTTGACAGTTCGAAAGCCATGCAACCTTGCTTCACGCAGTTCCTCACGCTTCGTCATCTTCTTACCGAACACTATAGTATCAAACACTACGAAATGCATCTGCATCAGTAAGTATAAAGTTTCATCCGACATTTCACCTGTGCGAACTATTGAATTAACTATGCCTGCTACAGCATTCCTTGGATTATTATAATTGGTGAAACTAGACCAAGACTTTTTAGGAATCACTAACTCACCTCTAAAAAATGTTTTTTGTTTTACTGAAAACGCAGGAAAACCTACATAAGGCGCTATTCGGCTTGCATCACATCCAATCGTCCCGTTGCCCCTTGTGAAGACCTTTGGTTTGACACAATTTGGGGAATATTCTAAAAGGATAGATATACCGTCAAGTTTGTCCGAGATTGTAAATGAATTCCGACCCTTTTTCCATCTAAGAAGGCCTCCAGTTCCTGGTTTGATTTTATCGAGGCTTCCCATATGAATGGGTAGCGCTACCTTATTTTCTGTAGGGTTGTAACCGATATTCTTCCATTTT
>Ga0181598_1003259_pt1 | contig 14246 bp, 4 predicted proteins | sample 041ome_4_FD_153295 | JGI IMG/M metagenome (GOLD analysis project Ga0181598, IMG submission 153295) | Coastal salt marsh microbial communities from the Groves Creek Marsh, Skidaway Island, Georgia - 041404US metaG (spades assembly) | ecosystem: Environmental > Aquatic > Marine > Intertidal zone >...
TCCATTTCATTTCCCCGAAACAGTTACACAATGTGAAGCCAAAACGTCATTACATCCCGGACGAATATCGCGCGAAAACGCGAGAGAGACACTCGTAATAATGCTCTCGCATCGCGCGATGCGCAACGCGATGATGGTACTTTCGAGCGCGAAACGCGCTTTCTTTTTTTCGAGCGAGAGAGAACTCTTTAGTATGAGCGCGCGAACGGGGAGGCGAAGAGATTTCGTTTCCTCCTCGGCGTCCTCGTTTCCCCAACGAGCGAGGGCAAAGTTTGCGTGTTGGTCCTGTTTCACCGAACAACACTCCCAGGGGGATAAAGAAGAAGACGACGGGGAGGAAGAGATATCGTTCTTTTGCAAAAAATGCGCCGCGATTAAGCACCCAAATACGTTTCACGACGTCTCCCACTACAGACTCTTAAGCGTCCCGGAACGGTTTTCAGTCGACGTGAAACGAGTGGAACTTTCGATGAAAAATTTACAAAAAAGACTCCACCCGGATAAGTTTTCGAGCGCGGGAGGACAGATGAAGCGAGAGAAAGAGTACTCGGAAAAGATCAGCGCGAGAGTGAACGAAGCGTACGGGAAGTTACGGGATCCACTTTTACGGGCGAAGTATTTGTTCGGTTTGAAAACGGGAGCGGCGTACGACGGCGCGGAGGAGACGGAGACGAACGGAGACGAAGCGAGAGAAGAGGTGCCGCCAGAGTTACTTTTTTTGGTCATGGAAGTTCGAGAGGCGATTGAAGACGCGGACGAGGACGGGGAGGAGTTGATAAAGTTGAAAGAAGAGAACGAGGAGAGGATGGAAGAGGCGGAAAGGCGAGTGGGAGAGGCGTTGGACGATGAAGTGGAATTCGACGCGGAGAAAGCGAGGAAGGCGATTGTTGAGTTGACATATTTTGAGAAGATCCGGAAAGAGATCATAGAGAGATTGTGATGGAGATAGTTTACATACGTGTAGAATTATATAGATTTACATAGTACCTAGTAGGTACCGCTGGAATAGTGCTTTTATCATTTATTCACCACGCGCTCGGCCAACGCGACGACGTCTTTCTTATCTGCTTTCAAATCCAATTTCAATCGAGTTCTCTCTTCGACTCTTCGAATTTGATTTTCTACTCCCGCAATCGCGGCGTTCATCTCCGTCCTTTTAGGGTACTCGTGCAGAAGTATAGCTTCTAATCTATTTTCGCCATCGTCGTTGTTGGTGAAGGTAGAGCGCGAGGAGACTTCATTTTCCGTAGTCGTTTGCGTCGTCGTCGAGATGCGTTGGTTGGCGAGTTTCCTCAACTGCGCTCGATGGGCGGCTTCTAAAGCTTCGCACCTCCTGTCGATGATCTCCTTTGCAGATTCCGTGACTTGTCGCAATCGAGTTTTATTCACCTCTTTATCGGTTTCTAAGTCTAAAACTCTTTCGGAAATGTCGTTGACGAGATGTTCCACCGCCTCTCTCGTCGGGCGTTCTCGCATGGCAAATTGCACGCCATCGTGTAACGATTTCAAAACCTGCGAGTGTTCCGTCTGTCTCGACGCGATCTCGTTCGCGAGTTTCTCGACTTCGCTTCTCTTTTCGAAGGTTTTTGCGAGCGCTTCTAGGCGTCTGATTTTGGCAAATACGGAAGCGCTGTCGCCTTCGCCGTGCTCCGTCGTCGGCACCAACGTCGACGACGAGGACATTTCCATGCTCCCACCACCACCTAAATACATTTCCATCGCCGAGGTGCTAGAATCTAAAAACATCGTTCGCGTCATCGCTTTAATCGTTTGCGCGTCTTTACCGGCCATCTTTCCATTTTCCAACCCAAACAACGCCTCGCAAATGCCTTCGATTTTCTCCACGTTTTCCAATCGAAGCGGTTCGATTTCCATTTGCGCGAAGGATTGCGCGCGTTCCGTGGCGGCAACAATCTCCTCTTTCACGCGTTTTTCTAACCGTTCGAGCTCTTTGCACACTTCCTCGTCTCTGCGCAAGCGTTCGGCGACGTCCCCACGGACGTCGTTAAAATCTAACGTTAACCTTTCCAGCTCTCTGTTGACGTGTTCAAGCGTCCCGAACGAAACGCGTCCGTTCTTTTCGCACTCTAAAACTCTCGCTTCCAAGCCGTCGCACCGTTTTTTGAACGCGACAACATCCGCTGCGTCGATGTTCCCAACCGATTGTTTCAATTCGTCTATGGTTCGTCTAAAAGCGCGCATTCGTTCTTCGCTTTCGTCGTGCATGCGTTTCGAGCAACTCGCCTCCCGTTGGCGCAACGCGTCCAACGCTTCGTCCACCGCGCGCAAAATAGTATCCTTTTGCGTCGAGATGTCTTCCTGTGCCGCTTCCGCTCTCGCAATGGCAATATCTACGGACCTGAACCCATCGTCTACTTTTCTTTGAAACTGTTGTTCCGCATCTCTGGCTACTTTTGAAACGTCCGAACACATCTCCGCGCACCGTCTCGCGTCCGCTGCGGCGTCGCTGGCTTTCATTTTGATCGCCGAAACGACCGTTTCGGACAACTCACTCGCGCGTTCTTGAACAAACTTTGCGATGACCACGTCGCAGACTTGACCGCACTCATCGACGACTTGACCTTTTACCGCTTCCGCGACGTCCTCCACCTCTTTCCTCGCGCTCTTCGCCGCGCGTTCAAATCGATCGCACTCGTCTCGAAATCTCAACTCCATCTCCTCCTCCAACGTCCTCAGCGTCTCCTTTTCATTTTCCACCGCCTCGTGCATTTCTCTCGTGCTCGCGTCCGCCACGTTCGCGCACGTTCGCGCAACTCTCTCCACGTGCGAACACGACTCCATCAATTTCCCTCTCGCTTTCTCTGCAAACATCTCCATCGCGTCTCGGTTTCGATCGCTTTCCGCCTTGGCTTCTCGGACTCGATCTTTGATCAACCCTTCCGCCTCGTCGCACGCTTGTAAACCAACTTTCAACGCCTGCATTTTTCTATCCACCTCGCGATTGAATTGTCCCACAATCTCCGCGAAGCTTTGCGTTTTCGTTCTCTCCACGTCCGCTTTCCGTGCCTCTTCCTCGGCTTTGCTCGCCGCCTTTCGACTCGCTTGAGCAAACTTCTCGCACTCTCTTCTCTCGCTTTCCACGCGAGTCATCTGCGCTGTCAAAACGTTCACGTCGTTCCGAATTTCATTCACATCGAAACCTCTCTCCATCATTTTCACGCATCTCTTTGCCTCGTCTTTCGCGACTCGCGACACGGCGACCGCGTCATCAACAGAACTCGCCACCGCGTTCAACGCTATTTCGTTCGCCTTGACGATAGCTTCCATCTGCGCCGACTTCGCCACGGTCGCTTTCATTTGGCTCGTTTCCGTCGTGACATTCAAAACGTGCTTCTCCAAACCACTCACGATTGTTTCGCACTCGTTTCGAAACGTCGCGTGTTCCTTCTCTAAACTCGACAGTCGTTCCATCAATCGCGCGTTTTCCTCTCGCTCGCACTCTACACCGTTGAGCAAGATTTGGCATCGTTTTTCCACGTCCCCTAATCGTTTTTCCGTCGCCTCTAACCTCGAGTCTCTGATTTCGTTCGCCGTATTTTCTCGTTCAGAGATGAGACCGAGGCGTAAAAACGCGCGTCTCACCGCCGAAGGGACGTTGGACCATTCTTTGGTGCCTTTTTCCACGTCTTCTTTTATCACGTTCGCGTTTCGGCTGAAGAAGCGAATTTTGTTGTTGGTGTCGTTAATGTTTTCTTTGATGTTGGTTTTGTTCGTCGTGCTCTTCTCAAAAGACGAGGAGGACATTTTACTCGTTTTTTGGGCAACGCGTCGTCGTCCTCGTCAGAGCGCAGACGTCGTAAAGCGCGCAGCAGCCGAGAGAGCGATCTCCTCCTCCTTCTCCGCGCGTGTTTTCGTCGCGCTTATCTCTCTCTCGGATTTTGAAAATTTTTCTCTTTTTTTCCAAAGAACGACTTTTTACGTCCCCTCATTTAGGGTTTTGGTGCTTTTTGTTTTGTAAACCCTAAACTCTTTTGTTGTGAATACCGGTTACAAGGAAAAAGCTTTTCACTACTTTCCCGACCAAATGTCGTTGCGTGTGTCGTTCGGTGGAGGAGCAGGGTTAACGGCACCTTCGTCGGTTTCGACGACGACGAGGAGGAGGACGAAGACGACGACGACGACGACTCGTTCTTCTTCTTCTTCTTCTTCTTTTCGATTTTTCTCGAAGCAGCAGCAGGAGCGAAGAAGGCGTAAAAAATCATCGTCTGAAATTTCTGTGCTTTTATCCAAAACCGGGAAAAGCGTATTAAAATTGGGAAGGAGTTCTGTCGTCATGGCGGCTTCGGAGGAGGATGTTGTTTCTTCAAACGAGGACGAAAAGGAACTCAGGAAGAGTTTATCTATCGCGACAAAACTGGTGCACCCGAAAACGTCCGTCGAGGACCCGTATTCCGCGTCGGCGCCGCCGCTGTACCAAACCGCCACGTTCGCGCAACCGAACGCGACAGAAAACGGGAGGTACGATTACACGAGAAGTGGGAACCCGACGAGAGACCAGTTGGAGGAGCAATTCGCGGACATTGAAGGCGCGACGAGAGCGTTCGCGTTCAGCTCGGGGATGAGCGCGTTAGCGACGGTGACGAGATTGGTGAAGAATGGCGAGCGCATCGTCACCGGCGACGATATTTACGGCGGGACGAGTCGGTTGTTAGCGCAAGTCGTTCCGGAAGTTGGGATTGAAGTCGTGAACGTGGACTGCACGGATTTGAAAGCAGTGGAAGAAGCCATAAACGGTGGACCGACGACGATGGTTATGCTCGAGTCGCCGACCAATCCGAGATTGCAATGCATCGACGTGCGCAAAATTTGCGAGATGGCCAAGAAGAAAGGCGCTTTGGTGTGCGTGGATAACTCCATCATGACCGCGACGTTTCAAAACCCGTTAGAGTTAGGAGCAGATATTAGCATGGTTTCCGCGACAAAGTTCATCGCCGGGCATTCGGATGTTACCGGAGGTTTACTCGCAGTCAAAGGTGAAGAGTTGGCAAAACGCGTGTACTTTTTCCAAAACGCCTGCGGCACGCTTTTAGGCCCGTTCGATTGTTGGTTAGCTTTGAGAGGCATCAAAACCATGGACTTGCGAATGAAAAGACAGCAAGAAAACGCGATGAAATTAGCCGAATGGATCGACAATCACCCGAAGGTCCAAAAAGTAAACTACCCGGGATTGAAATCCAACCCGTTCCACGACGTGCACTTCTCCCAAGCCACCGGCGCGGGAAGCATTCTCTCCTTCACCACGGGAGACGTCAACTTTTCCAAAACTATAGTCGAAGAAACGAAACTGTTTAAAATTACCGTCTCTTTCGGTGGCGTGACGAGTTTAATTTCCTTGCCGTGTTTCATGTCGCACGCGAGTATTCCAGCAGAAGTCAGAGCCGCTCGAGGCTTGCCGGACGATTTGGTTCGCATCAGTTGCGGCATCGAAGACGCCGAGGATTTGTTAAACGACTTGAAAAGAGCGTTCGAGAAAGCCGAAAAGAATAAAGCCACGTGATAATAACTAAACTACATCAGGCACAAAAGAATGCGCAAATGATACTAAACGCGTAAAAATGTGTGCGTATAGAAGACCAAACCGTTGAAATTTTACTATTTAAGTACATGTCATAAAACCACACTTTTGTAACTGTTTCTTTGCTTGGAAAAGAGAAGCACATCCATATGCGCGTCGTCGCTTCCTCTCTCTTCGCTTTTCGGCAGCAAGAGTTGCGGAGAAAACAGCATCATCGTCGTCATCAACAACAACACCACGCGCACGAGAGGAAGAGGAGACGAAATCGATGCGCCATCGCCAGCACTCTCGCGACAAAAACGACAGAATCACCCCCCTTAGAGTATTACGAACACACGAAAATCCCGAGCACAGAGTTCACGGAAACGTGCCACGGACCGGAGGAGTACACCTCTGTGCTTCTCCACGCGATGCGAATGCAGTGGAAGCACGGGTTTACGCATGTGCCGAGCGGTTTTCGCCGAGTCACGCACGGGTTTGGGGAAATCTTAGCCGGCATGCAACCAGCGGCGGCCGAGAGGTGCGTGGAGCTTTTGTTGAGGAGGGGAGAGGCGGAGGACGACGATCACGAGAACAGTAAAACGAAGAACAAAGAAAGCGTTTTGGACCCGTTTTGTGGCGGCGGAACAGTACCGATCGTGGCGATGACGAACGGTTTAATCGCGTACGGGACGGATGTCAGTCCGTTGGCGCTACACGTTTGCGGCCACCGCGTTTGGGTGCCGGAAAACGTGGACGAGGAAGAGACGTGGTTGAGAGAACGGATGAAGAAGATTGAGGCGATTATTGCGGATGAAAAAGACGCAGACGAAAACGTCAATCCGTTAGGGAGCTTTGCGAGCATTGCCGTGGCAGTGGAGAAGGCGATTTCACTAGAGAGCGAGGACGACGAGAGTAATAGTAGCAGTAGCGGTAACGAGAGTAATAGCAATAGCATAGACTCGACGACGAGGAAAACGGCGCTTTTCTTCTGTTTAGCCGAAGCAGAACGAAGACACTTCGTGCGACAGAAAAGAAATAAGAGAAAAAAACGGTTCGGAAAGCGACGCGCGACGAGCAATGGTAGCAAAAGCGATCGAGACGACTCGTATTACTCGCCGTTGAGCTTTTACCAAAGGTGCGTCGACGAGTACATATTTCGCGTGAAGGATTTACACGACGCGGTAGGTGGAACAGCAGACGTGGTCATCCGTAAAGGCGACGCCCGGTTTGATGATTTAGTTCCTAAAGATAAAATTGGAACAGTTTCGGGAATACTGACGAGTCCGCCGTACCCGGGAGTGTACGACTACGTCTCGTTCGCGAGAAAACAAAGGTCGAGATTTCGCGTCGGGAGTACTGCCGGTAACGGTAGCGCGATAACGACGACAAGTGAAGAAACTCAATCCAAAAAACCACCGACGTCGTACTACGTCGACGCAAAAGTCCCCGACTCGAACGAATTGGACGAAAACGGCAACCGCGCGCCGTGGAGCGACGATTTCAGCTCCGCCAACGAATTCGGCGCCAAGCGAGAGTTACGGAAAGACCCGTCCGCGTTCAACGACAAATGGACCCGATCCCAAACGCAATGGCTTAAGAACGCCTATAAAACGTTAAAACCGTCCGGTCGAATGCTCGTCATGATTGGCGACGGCGCCAACGTGGACGCTTTAAAAAGCACCGTCGTTTGCGCCGAGCAACTCGGTTTTACGCTTCTCGCCAGTTGTTCGCTCGCTTTGTTACGAACCATGGAAACTACCGGAACCGTCTATAACGGGGCCAGGAAAGAGCACTTGATTTTGTTCGAGAAGAAGCTTTCAAGTAAAAGTGAATAGACTCGATTTTGCGACGAGAGAGAGACAAATGTATCGAGTCTGTTGTGTTGTTGTGCCTTACTTTTTCAAATGAAAAAAAGGTAGAAATAATTTTTTATACAAAAACCCTAAATGTACCAAAAGCGGAGGTCTCTGCATTGTGCGAGATACACAACAGAAAAGAACGCGCGTTTACGCTAAGAAGAAGAAGAGGAAGAAGAGTTTGTCTTCCTGAAACACAAAAACTCGTCGACACATACACGACGGGGTTCTGTTCGCGTACCTTTTTTGAGCGCTACTATACGAGGAGAGAGAGTGGTTGTTCCTTTTTACACGCACACGTTATTTACACACACAAAATGGCCGAGCACCAATCGTTGCTGAGGCCGCGTGAAGCGAACGACGATGCGTTTCGCTTCGCGTCGTCCTCGTCTTCAAAGACGTGGACACTAAAAGTCCTCGCCGGTTCTGGCGCGATGGTCTTGGCCACCACCCTCGCTCTGAGCGGCGGGAACACAGGCAACTCGGTGCGTTCTTCTTCTTTAGCGACGAGCGGCGGAACTCGATCTTCGCATCATCGTCTCGGGGAAGCCGCGTCGTCGCAATCATCGCACGCGTCCAAAACCATCAAACTGCACACGGCGTGCGCGCCGTTGCACGTGCTCGATTTCCACCCAGACCCGACGTCGTGGAAGAAAAACATGGGCGCGCGAGTGATTGTTCGATCGCAACAAAATCCAGAGTTAGCGTTCGATCGCGGGATTGAGATGACGGCGACGCACTGCGGCGCGTTTGAAGTGGACGCGAACGTGTTAGCGCCCGGGGACGAGTTTACGTTCGCCTTGTACGAAAAGAACGGGCCGAACGGACCGGCGTTTCGAAAAGATGCCGGGTGCATATCGACTGCGAGTAATCCGGATTCGTGCATGCCGGAGAATAACTTGGGGAGAAGCCCGAACAACATGTTTAACATGAACGAGTGCACGGCGTCGACGTTTTCGGATTCGACCAAGACGTTTTACGATCGCGTGTATAAAGAGAGCGACGGGAGGTCGTTCGTTTGGGGGAGTTGCCACTCGGATTGCGCGTTTTCCGTGCAGTCAGAGCTGGCGTTGTGCGAATTGGACGCGCAACAGCAAACGGACGATGGACAGCCGCAGCAAGCCGAAGTCGGCGGCGCCTCGGAGGACGACGACGAACCGTCGGACGGGAGCATGAGCGGTCTTTTGAACACGGCCATGTCCGCGCAAAAAGTGTTCGTTCCGGCGATTACAAACTCGGAACACACGAAAGCGTCAGTTGCATCCGCGCAGGCGTCAAATGAGATGACGCCAGAGGAAATTTTGGCCATGGATAAAGCCGATTTGAAGGGCGCCGCGGACCAGGAGGAGGAAGAAAAAGTTGAAGAAGTCGTTCCGGAACCGGCGGAAAGTACGGCCTCTGAAGCTATTCCGGAAAACGAAACTCCGGCGCAAAAAATTGAAAGATTGCAAAAAGAGCTCAAGGCGGCGAGCGAAAAAGCGCAGAGGGACGCCGAAAATGCAGCGGAGGAGGAGAAGGAGGCCAAGGCGGCGAGCGAAAAAGCGCAGAGGGACGCCGAAAATGCAGCGGAGGAGGAGAAGGAGGCCAACGTTGAAGTTTCGACCCAGGAAGCGCAAGAGGAACAACCGGCGGCTTCGGCGGCGGCGACGACTGATGCCGCAGCGCAAGCGCAAGCTGAGCAAACGCAAGCAGTTGCTACCCCGACCGTGGATCAGTTGAATGATTTGCAATCGCAATCTCAAGAAACACAACAACCAACGGACTTGGCGGCGCAGATGAGAGCTGACGCCGCCGCGATTGCAACTCCGGAAGCGACGACTGGTTCTGCGGAAGAAGCATCTGCTACCACCACCACTACCACTGCAGGCGGTGGATGGACGAACGATGCCGCCGTAACGCTTCAAGCGGAAAAGGAAGGCCGAACGGACGGACCGTGCAACTACGACGGGTGCCCGCTCGAAGAAATCATCGCCGCGCAACAAGCCGCCATAAGAGAGCAAGAGGAGGCAACGCGCAAAGCTAAAGAAGCGGAGGAGCAAAGCGCCAACGCTGTAAAGCAGGCTAAGATTGATGCCGTGAACGCGAAGATTCAAGAAGAAACAGACCGCAAGGCGGAAATTGCGAGAATCCAAGCAGAAAGTCAAACGCAAATCGATCGCCAAACGCGTCTCGAGAAAGGTGAAATCAGGGCGGCGAAGAACGCGTTGCACCCGACCGGTAAAAAATCCTCACACAAGAGCAAGGCGCGAAAGTTTATCGCTGACGCCGACGGCGAGGAGCACAACGTGGTCGTAGAGTTGGAAGTGCCGCCGCAACAAGACGAGGAAGTTGTTGTTGAAGAATCGGAAGAGCGTGAAAACATCCCGGACCAACCGGAACCGTTGACCGAGGAAGAAGAAGCCTCGGCCAACGCGCAACGCGACGAGATTGATGAGATCTTGGCGCACGCGGACGACGCAAATGTTTTTGAGGAAGAGCAAAAAGAAGCCGCGAAGAAGAAATCTTCTTCCTCCTCTTCTTCGGAGGAAGGCGAAGAGATTGACTTCAAGGCGGCGAAAAAGGAATTGGCCAAGGCGGCAAAGATTGAAGAGCACAAGAGAGCCGTGCAGCGACAGCTCGAAGAAGAAAAGGAAGCTTTTGAAGCCGCTAAAGCTAAAAAGGAGCAAGAAGCTCGGGAAAGGAGAGCTGCCAGAGCAAAGGCGAAGGCTGACGCCATTCGATTCGCGGGCAAAACTCCGGAGGAGATTGAGTTGATGAAACGCATGGACGCTTTGGATGAGATGAGCGCGCAGATTGGCGAAGAGGAAGCCAAGTCTAAAAGAAAGGCGGAAAAAGCAAACAAGAACACGGGGGCCATTGGCGTCTCGCCGGAAGAGCAGATCATGTTGGACCAATTGAACGGATCCATGGACGACGAAAGCGCGAAGGAAGCTGCGGATGCCTTGGCGTCCGTTGACTTTGACGACTCCGTCTTTGCCTCCAATGACGACGACGAAGAACAAGAACAAGAACAAGAACAAGAACAAGAACAAGGAGCCGATGAACCCGCCGTCGACGAGTCTGAAAATGCCTCTTCCGACGGTACTCTCGAAGGCTCGCTCGAAAGTTCGTACGAAGTTCCTGCATCGAACATGGACCCGATGAGCTTGAAGCCGCGCAAGTGGAAGAAAGTTGCAACGACGGTGCCTTTATCCGAAGGCACGGACACGGGCGCCATGAAGGCCAAGTTAGCCAAGCAGAAACACCAAGAAAAGCTCAGAAACAAGGTTGACCCGGAAACTGGTTTAACAAAGGAAGAGCAAAAGTTGATCGATTCTTTAAACTTTAATTCCCCGGCGGAGGATGACTCCTTCGCGAACGGTAGTGATGAAGCCGGAGAGGCTGCGCTTGGGGAACGCAAGACTTTTGACGCGCCAATTGAGGAAGAAGAAGTAGCTATGCTCGGTGTGAGCCCGCGAGCTTTGGCGCAGATAAACAGAAATAGAATGTACAACGAAGCAATGGCGAATTTAGGCGAGGCGACGGTCGCGAGCAAGTTTGAAATGGCTGCGCAACAAGCGAGAGCTTTGACCAAACTCGGATCGAGTGAAGACGATGACGCGAAAGCGAGTCTGGAGGAACGAATGCGACAATTAGAATCTGGAGAACTTCCGGAGCAAGCTGTGATGGCTACTGCCGCGGCGACGCCTGAAGTTGCAACGGAAGTAGGAGAGGAGACGTCATCGTCGATTGATCCTATCGCCGCGCAGTACATACCAAAAGGCATCGAAACGAACGGTATGACGAAGGAAGAGATGGAGCTCATCGCGAATATCAACGTTGACGAAAAGGAAGTGAAGCGAAAGAAAGCGGAAGCGAAAGCTGCCGCGATCGCCGCGGCAAAGGCTGAGGCAGAAGCGAAAGCCAACGCGCCAAAACCGTATCACGAGAAAGGCATGATTGTCATCCAAAACGTCAAAGTTCCGCACACGTTTAAGTTGGATCCGTACAAAAACGTCGCGTGTAATCCATCGCCGACGTGTATCGCTGGTGTGCCGATTCCTGGTGTCGGGTGCTGCCCGGAGGAACTCGTCGATAAAGAAGAAGCACCGAAAGTTGGCGATGAGGAGGAGGAGGAAGAAAAAGAAAAAGAAAAAGCTTCCTCCGACGAACCCTCTCGTAAGCACCGCTACGAGCGATACGACGACGACGACGACGACGAAGACGAGAAAGAGGACAGCTCTGGAGATCATCGATCGTACGATTATCCTTTGGCCTCTAAAAAACGCCCCGCGCAAGATTCATCGGATCTGTACTTTTCGCAAAAAGACGTCGACGAACGCGAGGCGCCGAAAGAAGAAGTCGAGGAAGAATTGGCGACGACTTCGTATGACTTCGTGGCGGAGAAGAAAGATCACAAAAGCAAACATAACGCTGGGGATGTCGTCGATTCTGCCTCTTCTTCGAAAAAATCGTCTTCTTCGAAAAAATCGACGGAGAGGGAGGATATCGAAACGCCTTCCAGTCCTTCTTCCACGAAGGAATACGCAACGGCGATGAGCAAGAAGCAAAAAGCAGTAGCTGCAGCTGAGAAAGCTAAGAAAAGTCGCATTGAAGCCGAAAAAGTCGCCGAGGCTTTGAAGAAAGCGTACGAAGACGCCATGAAAGCGGTCAAGACTTCGGAAAAGAAGGAGGAGAAGAAAGCCGCGCAAGCGTACATCGCGCGGCAAAAAGTGAACCATTTAAACGATGAGTCCCGGTTTGGTGAATCACGCCTCGCCAAGGCCCCGGGTAAACAAGCGCGAAAGGTATGTCAAGCCTCGAAATGGAAAGACCTCGAATGGCCTTTTTTTGTCGGGAACATGACGCACCCTTCGTGTCAGTCGCAAAATGGAGGCGTGAATGATATGGGAACCGAACCGGAGATGTGTGAAGACGATTTAGCTTCGGTGAGATTTGGCGTCTCTCAAGGGAAAGCCGAGTGCATGCTAGCGCACGCGAAAGAGTGCAAAATCCCCATGCACGATTTCAAATCGTTAAATTACGATTGGACGACCTCTCGATGCCAAGGCGTCTGGGCGGCGCCTTTGTGGATGAGTCCGGACACCTGGCAGTGGGGCCCCGGCTCTGGGGAAATCGACGGCTCTGAATTTTGTATGCGCAAAAAAATGCAAATGAACTTCGCCGGCGGAGGCCACGAAGTCGAACTCGATCCGTACAACATCGACGAAGCCTGGGGACACACGACTATTCGTAAAGACGACGCCGGAATCATCACCGTGACCACTTGCAAAGCGTCCGAGGCGGAAGCCAACGGCGGCGAATGTTTCAAACCGAAATATAAAGACTGCAAAGATTGCGAATTTGGCGAACGCGGGCCGGACAAAGAGTACGCCTGCTGGTGCAACGAAGACCCGAACCAAACGCAATTGAACATTTACGGTTCCGGTGGCTGCGCCGAAGGCGCCAACTGCGAGTGGACTTTACTCTCCGACGTTTGGAACGGCGTCGGCGGCGACCAGAGTTACCACGGGTGCATGGGCGAAGTTCCCACCTTGGGCGTGGACGAAAACGAACCAAACTTTAACTCGCACTGCGAGTTTAGCGTCGAGAACATCCTCGTCAAAGGTCACGGGTTGAACGGTGCCATGCAATGGGGGGAAGGAAGTCCAAACTATTGCCGACATTTGACGGTTCAAAACGTGCGCTCCGCCATCGGCGTCGACATAGCTTAAACGTAACAACAACAGAAGAAGAACAAGACAACAAGACAACAAGAACAAGAACAAAACTGAACACAGAACACATCATATATTATATATTATTATTATTATTATTATTACGTCGGGAGAAAGAAGGAATACAGAGAGAAGGATACGAGCGTTATTTATATTTACAACGGAAGAGTTTTAATTTTTACGAGAGCAACTACGAAAAATATTTAGGGTATCAATGCAAAAATCAACGGCTGCAAAGCGTCCCACACTTGTCCTTACTTTTACCGCAACGCACACCTTACACACACCTACACACATCTAAACACACACAAAATGGCTTCTAAACCAACTGAAATGTGCGTCATCGAGACGACTGGCGCCCGCGAATACAAGGTACGAATGAAGAGTTCTCTTTTTGTGACGAGAGTACGACTCTTCCGTCTCTCTGTCTCTCGATCTCTTTTTGCCACGAACGCGAGATGGATAATTATATTCCATCGGGGAAGTCTTTTGCCGTCGTTTCTCTCGATCATCTTTTTCTCGTCGTCATCTTTTGGATGACGATGCTCTTTTTAACCCCGCGCGTTTTGAGAAGACACGAAACGCATCGTCGTCGTCGCGGAAGAAGATGAAGACGTGTCTTTCTCTCTCTCTGTCTGTCTGTCTGTCTCTCTCTCTCGTGGCAAAGAAGAGCAAACGACACGCAACAAAAAAGCGTCGCCTCAGAGTCGTCGTCTCACAGCCGCTCAAAAAAAAGCAATCTCATCAAATTCGCGCGCTTTGTCGTTTGAAACGACGCGAAAAGAAGAAGAAGAGGACGCGCGCGAACGCGTTTTGTCTCTTTTACGCGCAGTTTTACATGTAAAAGAGATTGAACGATGTGATTTTGGTTTCTTCCTTTCGTGCGCGTCTGTGTCTGCGTGTCGTGAGCGGCGAGAGAGAGAGAGAGAGTCCGATGATGATGACGGTGTGAGCGTCGTTTGTGGTCGACTGTCGCTTTTTCCCTTTTTTGTGGTTCAGAGCAAAAGAAGGAAAATCGAACACGAAAACGAACAATCGTATTGTTTTTAGTACGCGCCTGTTTACTGACCGCGGATGGATGTTTTTTATTTCTCATCAAAACAACACAGGTTCGCGACATGGCCCAAGCTGATTTCGGTCGCATGGAGATCGAAC
>Ga0181598_1003264_pt1 | contig 14232 bp, 11 predicted proteins | sample 041ome_4_FD_153295 | JGI IMG/M metagenome (GOLD analysis project Ga0181598, IMG submission 153295) | Coastal salt marsh microbial communities from the Groves Creek Marsh, Skidaway Island, Georgia - 041404US metaG (spades assembly) | ecosystem: Environmental > Aquatic > Marine > Intertidal zone >...
CGGCGTCGTGATAGAGTCGTCACGTATTTAAGGACTCTTCTTGGGTCGCGAACGGTCGAATTCAAAGCCCGCGACGACAGACGCGGCGTCGCGCGGCGTCGCGGCGCATCGCGACGCGCGCGAGCGGACGCGCGCGAACGCGCGAGCGCGCGACGCGCGACGCGCGCGTCGTCGTCCCGACGCGTCGAGAGCGCGGCGCGAGCGACGACGCGCGACGACGACGCGACGCGAGGGGCGACGACGGGACGACGAGACGAGACCACGACGACGCCGACGACGCCGACGACGACGCGCGAGCGCTCGACGAGGGAAGGGAGCGAAATGAGCGGGAAGAAACGCGCGCGGGGCGGGCGGCGGGTGACGGTGGACGCGGAGGTGGAGACGTCGCAGCGGGAGCGGGTGACGTACGGGGCGCCGAGCGGGACGACGACGACGACGACGGCGACGGCGACGACGACGACGGAGGCGAATGGGAGCGCGCGGCACGGTGATAGCGCGGCGATGGAACGATTGTTCGCGTTAGGCGCGGGAACGGTCGCGGGGGGGGGCGAAAACGATGCTGATGATGGATTAGGGGTGTGGTTGAGCGAGAGCGAATTCGTCGTCGTCGGCGGCGGCGCGAGGGGGAAGTCGAACGCGGTGGGCGCGAACGGCGAGCGTGGGAGGCTTTCCGTGCCCGTGGCGCCGGCGTGGGAAGAATCATCGGCGGAGAAGTCACCGGGGGGGCGGAGACGACGGGCGAGCCGCGATGGCGAGGAGCGAAGACGATCGGAGGATTTGTTTGAGGAATTGTTGACAAACGTCGAGCGCGGCGCGCCGGCGCGAGACTCCGCGCCGGCGACGATGGAAGTCGCGACGACGACGACGGCGTCCGCGGTGAATACACGCAAAGAAGGTGACCACACGCTTGCGCTGGCGTCGATGGATCCCGATTGGAACGACGAGGATGAGGATAGTCAGGCGCTCATCGACGCCGTGACGCTCGCGGAGAAGCGCGCCAAGATGGAAAAGTCGGCTTCTGCGACGACGACGCAAGCGAGTAACGCCGTGCCTTCGCTGAGCGATATAACCCTAGACGATGGCGATGACGACGACGACTTATTCGCCGCCGCGGTGGATATGGCTGAAAAAGCGCGCGACAGTCGCGTTGAGTCCGGAACGCCGTCCACGGCGACTTCCCCTAGGAAATCGCCTAGGAAATCCGCCGCGGTCGCGGCTTGCGCGCGCACGCAATCGGCGACTGCGCGAGTTAAAATTGAAGATGGCTTTATGGAAGATTGCAAGGCGGAGTTGCAGAAAGCGTTGGAATTCGCGAGAGAAGAAGCGGAGGCAGAGACTGAAATTCTAGGCACCTGGTTCGTCGAAAGCGTCGCGTCGCCGCGGATTGGCTGCGTCGAATCCCTCGTCCTGACGAAGGCTAGCGGTGCAAAGAAGACTGTCGTGCTGAAGGGTTATTGGCGAGAAACCCTGGTTTCAGTGGGAGATTCTCTGATCTTGTACTGTTTGCCCGGCGTGGCGCGCAAAGAAGACGTCGCGAAGGATATTGTCGAAGTCACTGACGATGGAGGGGTGATGATTATTCTTTTCCCGGCGTACTTGATAAGTGCGACGACGATAGGGAATGGTATGGACTGCCCTCGACAATCAGTGTTGCAGCAACAAGTGCAGACGACGTGGGGTGACGCGAACGAGGCGGCGACGATCGGTACTATTATGCACGATCTCGTTGAGCACGCGCTCCTCGTCGGATCGAGCCGAGCACTCGTGCCGATGGCTTCCAAGGTGAAGAGCGTGATCGAAAGCAACGTGGACAATATATTCGCCATCGATTCAACCGAAAAGAAGCTGCAGCAAAGAATAGATGCGACCATTCCAGGTGTGGAATCATGGGCTAACAAGCTCACGGCGGCGTCTCGTGTGCCAAAGCTTGGTCGCGCGAAGCCCGGCGGCAACGCCCAGGTGCGAATGAACAGAAAAGCTGCGCACGATAAGCTTCGAAGAAAGTGCACTGTGGGCGTCGAGGCAAGCTTGGATTACAATACGTCTGCAACGTTGCAAGTTGACGACATGATTGACATAGAAGAACTCATTTGGGCTCCAAAACTTGGATTAAAAGGCATCTTGGACGGCGTCGCAAACGCCGTCATACGTCAATCGAAGGAAGATTTACCATTGCCGAGCGTCGTTCCGATCGAGTTGAAGACGGGTAAGTGGAAGTCTGTCGGTCACGACGCACAAGTCTTGTTTTATAATCTTATGATCGGCGAACGCTACGGCAAAGTGTCTCCTTTCGGCGTATTGCACTACACCACGGACGATAATGACGACGAAGGCACGAGTAAAATTTTCACGAATAAGCCGGCTAACATCAGCGCTCTGATGCAGCGTCGGAATCACCTTGCGGCAATGTTAAGACCGACGCCCGAAGAAGCGATGCAACACAACGCTCCAGTCCCGCACGGCAAGGCCCGTCTCGGGAACGGTAAGCTGCCGAAGATGCAGCCACAAAGCTGGTGTGAGCGTTGCTTCTCACAGCACGAGTGTTTCAGCTTGCATCGCGCGCTCGAGGGAGGAGACGGCGAAACAAGCGAGCTCGGCAATTTGTTCATCGGCGCCACCTCGCATCTGAACCAGACTCACGAAACAGCAATCCGTCACTGGATTCATCTGATTGATTTGGAATCTTCCGAGTCTTTGCGCAAGCGTGCAACTCCGTGGCTTCCGGTTGAACTCGTCAATCGTCGCGCGAGCGACACGTACGCGATCGACGACCTCGCTTTTGTTCGTGAAAGCACGCAAGAGAAGTCTGCATTCGTCGGTGATAATCACTATTACATATTCAAACCCTCAAGTTCTGTTGCAGAAAGCGTTCTGAAGAGAGTTGGGATCGCCGATCGCGTCGTCTTGAGTCGCGACAAAGGCTTGACGGTGATTTCTCGCGCACAAATCATTCGCATCTCAAATGATTCTGGCAAGGTCGTCATCGAAATGGCTACAGAACGACCATTACGCCGGGATACCGCAAATAATGCGATGGCACCGTTACCGGGATCGTCCGAAGAGAGCGCGCTATGGAGAATCGATAAAGACGGGGCTTCTCTCACCATGGCCGCGAGGACTCGTGGAAACGTTCTCGCGTTGTTTACCCAAACAGAACGCGCCGCTATCATTCGTCGACGCATCATCGATTTGGAGCGACCCAAGTTCGCTCCAATTGGTGACCATAAGAGGAAAATCGAAGTCGCACTCAAAGATCTCGGCTTCCCTTTGAACGACGAGCAGCTTTTGGCAGTCGAAAAGATCGTTACGGCTGAAGATTACGTCCTCGTGCAGGGCTTTCCGGGTGCCGGCAAAACAGCCATGCTCGTCGCCGCCGTGAAAGCTCTTCGAGCGCAAGGAAAATCGGTGTTGATCACGTCCCACACGCACAGCGCCATCGATAACGTCTTCTCTAGGCTTCCAGGAGTTGGAGTTCACGAGTTTATGCGCATCGGCGACGAAGTGAAAGTCGTCGACGCCGTGCAAGAATACAGGCTTGGATCAAAGCGATGGCCGTGCTCGAATTCGGATGACTTGCGTAAGGTATCAGAGCGCGCTATGGTCGTCGGTGCAACGTGCCACGCCATGGGTCACGCGTATTTCCAGCGTAAAATGTTTGACGTTGTTCTCATCGATGAGTCGGGGCAGATTACGCTTCCGAGCATTCTCCCTCCGCTCTTTGCGGCAAAGACGTTCGTGCTCGTCGGCGATCACCATCAGCTCCCGCCGCTCGTGAAGTCAAAACAGGCAATTGCCGGTGGACTTGGTCGATCTCTTCTTGCCATGCTGTGTGATGCACATCCAGACATGGTGACGAAATTGTCTTCGCAGTACCGCATGGCAGAGCCGCTGACTCGATTACCAAACATTTTGACGTACGACGGAAAGTTGCGCTGTGGTACGGAGTCGGTCGCGAAACAGTTACTTTCGCTCGCGCCTCTCAAAGATGCTTTCTCCTGCGCTCCGCAGTGGTTAGCGCACGTCATGAATCCCGCGAATCACACCGTTTTCTTGGATACGAGCGCGCTCGGCGCCGCGGCGCGCGAAACGCCTAAGCCGTATATTAATGAGGCAGAGATGGACTTGGTGCTGACGACAGTCAGTGCGCTCACAACTCACGGCGCCACGAGTGTGTGCGCATTATCACCATTTAACGCCCAGGTCGACGCCATCAAAGCTCGCTTGAACGGATTCAAAGCGCTCAGCGGCGACGACGCGCCTCGAGCGCTCACAATTGACAAAGCGCAAGGCCAGGATATGGACGCGGTGTGCATCTCCTTCGTCTGTTCGAACGATGAAGCCAAGGTGAACGTTTTGCTGAATGACACCAGTCGCTTTAACGTTGCGATCACGCGTGCAAAGAAAAAGCTGATCCTCATCGGTAACGCCGAAACGTTGCGATCCTCTCCGGTGCTCGCGCGAGCGCTCGAATTTTATCGCGCCGAGGGGTGGATCGTGCCGCTCACCATCGAAGCGCTGGATTTCACGAACTTCGTCCTCGGGACGTTCGAACCGAGCGTTCTCTAGCTTATTGACTACTATAGATCTAAAAATTATCTGTTGTACACACTACTCCTACGTCTTCGAGCGAGGACTCAGAACAGCAACTCGTCCAAAGTCTCTGTAATCGTGCACGCCCCCGGCTCGTACCGCGCAAACTCAAACGCGCTTCCATCATCCGCTAACGCCTCGATCGCTTCCAGCAACCCCTCAGGCACGCACCACCGCAAGCACTTCCTTTCCCCGAGCTCCTCCGCGAGCTCGCGTTGATGATTATCCATCAGCGTCTCGTTCACCACGACCAACAGCGGCCGTCTCGCGCGCAGCGTCTCGAACACCGACCCAGCTCCCGCGTGCGAGATCACCAGCGCCGCCCGCGCGATCTCACGATCGATGCTCGGTAAGTAGTCGACTATTTCGACGTCGAACGCGCGCGCGTTCGCGATGCGTCGAGGACGGTAGGCGCCGCGTCCGATTTGCATCGTTAATCCAGTAAAGCCTTTACGAACGAGCGCGTCGACGATTCGAGGGTCGTCCATCGCGCGCGCGAGGGCGTCGAACGACGTCGTGCCGACGGTGACGAACACGCGACGCGACGGGGGTTTGGCGCGAGGGGGCATGTCGCGCGCGGCGGCGCGGCGCGCTTCTGGCTGTGCGGTCGGTTACAACGTAACCGAACGTTTCGTCGTGACGGCGCCGCGTCAAATAATGTGTCTAATAGCGTGTCAAATAGCGTACCAAACAAGGAATCATCATCCATGCCGAGCGCGCGGGCGTGGATCAGTCGGAGATGAGAATCACGTCGGCGTCTCGGTCGAGTTTCTGTTGCTTCGCGCGGCGCGCGTTCTCTTCTTCGTCTTCGTCTTCGTTTTCGCCTTCGTCGTCGTCGTCTTCTCGCTTGTGCAGAGAAAGGTGAATCATGCAGTGATCGGAATCCATGAAACAAGACATAGGCATCGATTGTGCCGTGGTGTCGTCGAATCGATCGGTGGAGGTTTCGCACGACTTGATGCGCGCGACCAACTTACGCGGCACGACGAAGTAGTCTAATCGCATGCCCTGCCAACCGTCCAAACCTTGACCTCGCGTAGAACGCCAAGTGTACGTCAAACGATCGCCGTTAAAGGCGCGATAAGTGTCCACCATATCCGTCGCGGCTAAAATGTCGGAAAATCGTCGGCGTTCCGGGAGCGTGAAACCGCCCACCCCCTCGAAGAGCCGTGGACTCGGTCCGACGTCATGATCCTGGTGTGCCACGTTCAAATCACCCATCCACACCACATCCTTCTTCCCTCTGTAGTTTTCCAGAAACCTTTGAACTCGAAAGTCCCACAGCGCGCGCTTTTCGTACCGCTCGGCGTTGCTCCCGTTGTGCGGCACGTACGTGTTCAACACAATCATCTTTTCGTATTCGAGCATCAGCACTCGCCCTTCGTTCGTGTCGATTTCATCGGGCGTCACGTCCCGCCCATCGAGCGCCAACGTCCTGGCGACTCGAATCGGTTTCGCCAAACATTTCTTCACCATCGTGATGACGCCGGCGCGCCGCGCGTTCGCCAAACAATAATACGCGTCGTAATTCTTAAACGGCCGTCGCCCCATCAGTGCCTCGATGAATGCCTTCTCGTCTCGTAACTTTTTATCCTCAGCCCCCATCTTCGCGTGATCCCTGCGCGTTTCGATCGAATCACCGTCAGTCCTTCGTCTCGCGCGTCTCGCGCGTCGCCGACGAATCAAAGCACATCGAATCGAATCTCGCACCATTTGCCCGTTCCCTTTCCCATCTCCTCGCACTTCAGCCACACCTCCTGCAACGCTATCACGTCCGGTCGTTTTCGCATCACGTTTTCGCTCAGCGCGAGCAGCGCACGCGTGCGTCGTCCGTTCGGGTCGCTCTTGTCTCTGATTCTGTTGAGCAATCCGTTCGCGTTCCACGACGCGAACGACAGCGGCTCGGACGCGTCCTCGACCGTGAACGCCTCCGTCATCGCCATGAGTTCGCGCTCGAGCGCGCTCGCGCCCGACGTCGACGCGTCGCCCATGTCGAGTTTAATCGACGCTCGCGGCGAAGTGTCGTCACTTTTCGACGGCGTTTCGCGCGTCATGACGCTCTACGGCGCGTTCATGGCGCTCGTCGAGCGCAACGCGGTGCCAGACGTCGTGCTGCGCGCGGGAATACGCCGTAACCTGCGCGTGAAGTGCCTGAAAACGTTCGCGAACGTCGAAGATGAGCTGCGATGCGAGCAGGATTTCATCGAGGATTTGCGCCGACGGGAAACGATCGCGATCGAGACGGACAAGGCGAACGAACAGCACTACGAGGTGCCGACGTCGTTTTACGAGCTCTGCCTCGGGTCTAAGAAGAAGTACTCGTGCTGCTTGTACGAGGACGCGAGGACGACGCTGGACGACGCCGAGACGGCGATGCTGGAAAAGTATTGCGAGCGAGGCGAATTGAAAGACGGGATGGCCGTGCTCGAGCTCGGGTGCGGATGGGGGTCGCTGTCGCTGTATCTCGCGGAAAAGTACCCGAAATCGAAGATCTGTGGGGTGAGCAACAGTAAGACGCAAAAAGAGTTTATCGACGGCGAGGCGGCGAAACGAGGGCTGACGAATTTGGAAATCGTCACGCGAGACGTGAATAAGTTTGAACCGCCGGGAGGGTTGGGGTCGTACGATCGAATCGTTTCCATCGAAATGTTTGAGCACATGAAGAATTACGACACGCTGTTCCAGCGGTGCGAGACGTGGTTGAAACCGGGTGGGTGCATGTTCGTCCATATATTTTGCCACAAGACGTACCCGTTTCACTACGACGTCGAGGACGAGAGCGATTGGATGTCCAAGTATTTTTTCACCGGTGGCACGATGCCGACGGATAGGATGTTTGCGTACTTTGCGCGAAAGTTGCACTTAAAGCGACAGTGGCGCGTGAATGGAAAGCATTATTCGAGGACGTGCGAGGATTGGCTCCGAAATCTCGACAAAAACTATAAAAAAGCGGCGCCGATTTTGGACGAAACGTACGGCAAACAAAATCGCACGAAGTGGTACGTGTATTGGAGGTTGTTCTTTCTCAGCTGTTCCGAGCTCTTCAATTACAACGACGGCAATGAGTGGTACGTCGGGCACTATTTGTTCGAGAAGCTCGCGTGAGACGACGACGCCGCGGCGTCTTTCATTTAATATTTCACAGTTTTACAACACAGCTGTACAACACTAGCCCCCTTCGCGATTGATCTCCGCGAGCTCGGCACGAATCATATCTTGAATCGTCTGCGCGCCCTTACTCTTGACGTTCATCGTGAACGACGATTCGTCGTCCCAATCTTCGTCTTCGTCTTCGTCGTCCCATTCGTCTTCGTCGCCGTCGCTCGCGTCGCTCGTCGGCTTCTTCGCGCCCTCCTTCTTCTTTGGACGAGACTTCCCCATCGCCAAGCCTTTAGCCTCGTACTTTGCGTCTTTGACAGATTTTGCCTTTTCTCGCCGCTTCGCCTTCTTGCGCTCCTCGTTCCGCTCGCGACGGTAGACGATTAAACTGCTCACGAATTTGAGCACCTCGTCGCGACCCTCCGCGGTGACGCTGCTCGTGGAAATCATCGACGGCAAGCGATGCCACTTCTCGTCCAACTTGCGCCGCAGCGCCGCTTTGTTTTCATCCACGCTCGGCATCCCGGGTTTGTCTCGATCACACTTCGTGAACACGATCGTGAACGGCGTCTCGTGTTCGATGAGCCAATTCGCGTATCGCTCGTCGTTCTCCGTCGGCGGCACGCTCGCGTCCACCAACAAAAGCACCCCCGCGAGATTTTCCCTGCGCACGAAGTAATCCTTCGTGAACGCGTCCCATCGCTCGATCGCCTCCGCGTCCGCCTTCGCGTATCCGTACCCCGGCAAATCCACCAACCGCCACTTTTTATCCACTAAATAATGATTCATGCTCACCGTCGTCCCCGGCTTCGCGCTCACCGCCGCCGCGCCCGCGCCGAACGTGATCGAATTCAACAGCGACGACTTCCCCACGTTCGACCTTCCGATGAGCGCGATTTCCGGCAATCCATCGCTCGCCGGCGCATCGCTCGCGTCCTCGCTCGAGCTTTCGAACGCCACCTTCGCCATCTTCTTCTCCCGCGTCAGCTTTTCGTTCGGCGGCGGCAGCGTCTGCGCGCGCGCGCCCACGCGCAGCACCGGTCGCGCGTCTCGCCGTCCCAGCGGCGCCGTCGGATCGAACCCGGCCACGAACACCGCGCCTTCCCTCGCGCCCGTCGTCGTCGTCGTCGTCGTCGTCGTCGTCGTCGTCGTCGTCGTCCGTCCGCGCCCACCGCGCGGCGGCGCCGCGCGCCCGCGTCCACCGCGTCCACCGCGCGCGCCGCTCGCCCGCGCGCGCGGCGCCGCGAATCCTCGACGCATCGCGCGCGTCGTCGTCGCGCGCGTCGCCATCGCGACGCGTCGACGTGTGCGCGCTCGCGCGAACGATCGATCGTCCGCATTCCGCGCGCGCGGCGACGCGCGGCCGACCGTCGCGTCGTCGCGCGCGACGCCGCGTCGACCGCGCGCGCGCGAGGGTCGACGCGAAAAAATTTCGCGCGCGCGACGCGGCGACGCGAGGTCGCGTCGCGCGTCGCGTCGCGGCGCGGACGCCGCTCGAGCGTCGCGCGCGCGGCGGGCCGCGACACAACGACGCGCGACGGGCGTCGATGGGGAAGCGCGCGGCGCCCGACGCGACGACGGGCGACGCGGAGAGCCGACGGGTCGAGCGCGAGGCGAAGTGTCGCGGGACGCTCGAGGCGCTGAACGCGCAGTTCGCGGCGTGGATCGCGCGACGCGCGATCGAATCGCCGATCGTGAGTTGGCGTCGAGGGTGCGAGGATTACTTGAAACATCTCGATCGCGTCAAGGTGCGCGAACGCCCGGGCGATGCGATGCGCGCGCGCGATTTTTTGCTCGCGACGAGGCGACGCGCGACGCGACGAGGCGACGCGTCGACGCGAACGTGAGGACTGAATGATTGAGACGACGACGCGCGCAGGTTGATTTCGGCGACGTGTTGGAACGCGTCGAGGACGAGAACGACGGAGAGACGACGAAGGCGACGACGACGGCGAGCGATGGGCGCGTGGACGCGAAGGGGAGCGTGAATCCGTTCGGGGGGGGCGCGGTGGCGGCGGTGCCGGCGGCGGGATCGATTTTTGGGAGTTTGCCGACGGCGCCGGGATCGACGTTTGGCGCGCCGTTCGGCGGCGGCGGGGGGCTGTTCGGCGGTGGGACGGCGCCGGGCGCGGGGACGGCGGCGGACGACGAGGACGAGGATGAGCCCGCGCGACCGAGCTCGCCGTCGTATCAGGCCAACGAGGCGGTGGAGGACGAGAAAGAGGTGGTGCTCTTGCGCGTCGGCAAGGTGAAATTTCACACGAAGAAGGACGCCGGGGATAAAAATTGGGCCGATCGCGGGGTGAATAGCTTTGAGTTTAGACGCGAAAAGGCGCCGAGCGAGGGCGACGTGAAGCGCTGTAGGTTGCTGATGCGAAACACCATCGGTAAAGCGGTGTTAAACGCGGGTTTGTACCCGAAAATGTCCTCGCAATTGACTGAAAAGAAGATGAAGGATGGGAGCGCCGTTCAAAACGGCTTGATCGCCACCGTGTTCAACGCCGAGGAAGAAAACCAAAAAGTCATGGTTTATTTACGTTTCGGCAAGGAGAGCGACGCGAAAGAGTTGCACAAGCTCATCTCCGAAAACGTGGCGACGCTTTAGCAAACATAATTATTGAACCGCGTGCTTCGCAATTAATTACAAGAGAAATCGAGCGACGACGTCAATCGAAACTCAATTAATCCCCCTCTCGGCGCCCACCGCCCCAACTCGTGAGCTCCTCGACCTCCTCCCACGCGATCGCGCACGCCTCTCTCGTCGCCCCGCTCGCGCACAGTTCGATCGCGCGCGCCACCGCCGCCTCCACCGCGCTCCGCCTCGCCGCGCTCGGATCCGCCTCGCCGCTCGTCGCCGCGTCTCCGTCCTCCTCTCTCGCCATCAACCGTCCGCGCGCCTCGAGCGTGCCCTCCGCCACCGTGCACTCCCCCAACCCTCGACACGGCAGCGATCCCATGAGCGGATCCTTCGCTAATCGTTCGCGCATCTCCTTCGCCTTGGCCCGTTTCGCCGCCTCCTCCGCCTTCGTCGTCTTCCCGCGCGCGTTCAAATCCAAATCCTCCCCCTCTCCGCGCGTTCGCACCCCCGCTCGAGACGCCGCGTCTCGCACCTCCGCCACCTCTTCCCACGCCGTCACGCAGCTCGCGCTCGCCGTCCCCTCTTCCTCGCACGACGCCTTCGCGCGTTCCACGGCTTCGCGTAAAATCATCTCCAGTCGTCCCCTCCGCGCGTCGTCCCTCGCCGTCGTCGCCGCGTCCTCGTCCGCTCGCGTCGCGCCGTACAGCGTCTCCAGCGCCACCGCCGCGATCTTCGCCTGCGCCGCGCTCAGCTCGACGCGCCGCTCGACGCGCGCGCCGTCGTCGTCGTCGCGGGACGTCGCGTCGGCTTTGAAATCGTCGAAATCATCGTCTTCGCGCGCGCCTCGCGCTCGACCCGTCGCGCGTCGCGCTCGACGGCGCGCGCGCGACGCGCGGGAAGGGCGTTCGTGCGACCTCGAGCGCTGATTCGGCGCCCGCACCGCCGCGGGCGTCGCGAGACGCGTCATGAGACGCGGCCGGTGCGGCGCGGAGTGCCGCACATCGCCGCGCCGCGACGCGCATGCCGTGCGCGCACTGCGAGCGCATCGCGCGCGTCGCGGACGACGCGCTCCGCGACGCCGCGCGCGCGCTGCGAGCGACGACGCGCGAGCGCGACGCGCTGGCGCGAGAGCTCGCGCGCGCGCGCGAGACGGTGACGGAGACGCAGCGCGCGGCGAACGACGCGCTCGTCGCCGCGCTCGAGGCGGCGACGAGGCGCGGAGGCGCGGAGGCGTTCGCGCGCGATCGGGGGAGCGAGACGAAGGCGCGCGGCGTTCGGGCGGTGTTCGACGACGTCGGGCCGGTGCCGACGACGCCGACGGGACGCGACGGGCGACGGAACGAGTAGAGAGGGAACGGGCGTCGTCGATGCGATGCGTCGCGTCGGTAGCGTGTATTATTATTATTAGATTTATCGCGGTGCGCCGTCGGTGGACGTCGGCGCGTCGTCGTCGTCGTCGGCGGTCGGCGACGCGTCTTCGTCTTCGTCTTCGTCTTCGTCTTCGTCTCGCGCGCGCTCGGCGTCTTTGATTTTCGCGTCCGCCTCGTTCGATCGATTCGTCGCGATTTTCACCACCTTGCGCGCGGGCACGACGGCTTCTATGGCTTCGCCCCAATCGCCGCGCTCGAGAAACGACGTCAAGACGTCCGCCGTTTGGTTCACGGTGAGCACGGGCGCGCCGCGCGTCTCGAGAAACTCGCCGATCGGCAACCGCGCGTGCTCGACGCCCAATTCCCGAGCCTTGCGCAGCGTCAGCCCTTTGTGTCGATTACGATCGATGAACCCACCGATGACGTACGTCTTCCCCGCCTCTATCTCGCGCAGTTCGCGCTCGCTATCGGCGGTGAGATACACGAGCGACTTCGCCGTCGTCTCGCTCTCCGCCGCCGTCTCCCTCAACGTCTTCCCCGACCGCACGACGTGCCAATTCTCCCACCCCGCGTTCATCCTTCCCATCTGTTCCTCGAACGCTTCGCTCATTCGCGTGAAGCTCATCTTAAACGGCGCCGTCGTCTTACAATTCCTCTCGTACGCCGCGCGCAACTGTTTCATCAAGCTCCCCCACCGCTCGCGTTCCATCGTCGTCGTCAGATCCTCGTCGCAATCGATCACCAATCCGTACGCCGACGAGAGCTGCGCCCGTCGCCTTTCCTTCCTCGCCGCCGTCTCGCGTCGTCGCGCCTCGATCCTCGCGCCGCGCTCGACGAAAAACGCGTCCCGCGCCTCGCTCGACATCGCGTTCACCGCGTCGTGAAACGCCGCCTTGGTCGACGCCGCGACGTCGGCTTTGCGCCGCTTCGCCTCGGCGCGCTTCATCAGCTTGGCGTCGCATCGTCGCTGTCGCTTGCGCCGCTTTTTCATCGCGTTTTTGCTCTCGCCGCACCGCATCGCGTTTTGTTCGTCGCCGTCGTCGTCGTCGCGGGTCGCCATGACGCGCGCGCCGCGCGTCGACCCGCGACGCGATCGACGCGCGCGCGATTCAAACGCGCGCGCGCCGAAACGTCGTCGAGCGCGCGCGAGGCGAAACCATCACCGCGCTCGGTTTTCCACGTGTCGCGCGATTTTAGGGGCGTTTTTAACGGCGAATTGGTCACATCGTGTTGGCTCTGTGCGGAAAGATGCAGAATGCACTTTTGGGATCTTAAAGGCTCGCTTTCGGGTTTTATTCGGACGGCAGTATAGGCACAACGCAACGGACGTCGAGCACGTGTTCAAAGTGTGTTGCATCCTACACAACACGCTAATGCGCGCTCGTGATGTCACGCCGTGGCGTGGATTCGATATGTTACAACAGGCAGAAGCAGAGCACATCATGGACGACGCCGTTGATTTGCAGGAAGTGAACGCGCATGGCGCAGCCGTACGCAACATTCAACATGAAGAAGCCGTACTCGTAGAGGGCGATGACGACAACAACGATACGCGCGTGCTCGACGAGGATGATGCTGGAGGTGTACATGAACTCAATGCCAAGGTTGCCATGCAGGATGCCCTGACGCGCCACTGGCGGTTCTACGCTGAACGTCACAGAGATGAACACAACGGATACTACCCGTTCGTGTATAGAGCGTCGCTCGACGCGCAGCTTCGACAAGATGCAGAGCAAGGCGGCCGATGAACGTGGTGTCACAAGCCATCGTCTATTTGTAATTTTAACTTCAACTTTGCAGTCTCGTAGATGTATAGGCTATAATCGCTGCTTCGCCCGTTTGACGCGCACAGATCGTCGGGTCTGTTCGCTTGTAAGTGCCGGCGGCGATTCAGGTAGATTCGCATGCTGTGGTGTCTGCACGTCAGTTGAAACCGGAGGTTGTGGTGATGGCACTGCTTCGAAGGATTGTCTCAGCGCAAGGATTTGTTCGTGCACGCTCGCGCGTATTTGCTCTTGCATTTCAGCGCGCATTTCCTCCTGTATCTCAGCGCGAAGCTTCTCGCGTAATTCTCTTTCGTAATCTGCCGTATCACGTATCGTGTCTTGAGTCTGCAGCACTCTGCCTTCATCTCGTGCCATGTCAGTGCGCATCATCTCTCGCAACTCTTTCACAAATCCCATGAGCTCCCGTCGGTCACTATCAGCGCGCTCGGTAGCGTCGGTATTCGGTATCTGACCATACACCATGTCGTTTGCAGCGATCTTCAGTTGTCTCTTCTTGTATAGTCTTAACTCTGCCTGCGTGGGCACTGTCTCCTGGTCTAGCCTTTCAGCGGGATTCAAAGCGAACGCTGTGTCGATGTAACTCCGTAGATCCGACTCCTCCGGCAAGTACGGACTCGACGAGCAGACGATTCTAAATGCCAATTGACACGATTCGATACCCGCAACGAGTTGCGTTCCGTCGGCTTTCAAACGTTTCGCGCACTCAACCTCAGTCGCGTTCCAAGTCACAGTCCCGTCGTCGTCGCCGCTGCTCGGCGCGTAGCTGTTCTTCGAAAAGCCTGGGTACAGAGCGCCGAACTGTTGACAG
>Ga0181598_1003269_pt1 | contig 14211 bp, 6 predicted proteins | sample 041ome_4_FD_153295 | JGI IMG/M metagenome (GOLD analysis project Ga0181598, IMG submission 153295) | Coastal salt marsh microbial communities from the Groves Creek Marsh, Skidaway Island, Georgia - 041404US metaG (spades assembly) | ecosystem: Environmental > Aquatic > Marine > Intertidal zone >...
TTTGACGAAGACGCTGTATTCGACCAAGATAAAGCGAGGAAGGCGATTGTTGAGTTGACGTATTTTGAGAGGATACGGAAGGAACTTATAGAGAGGTTGTGAGAGGGAGGGCATAGATTATGATACGCATACTCGTAGAGTTAACTCGTGTACAAATATTATTACACGCGTAGTCGATTTACATCATTTATTCCCCACGCGCTCGGCTAACGCGACCACATCTTTCTTCTCCGCTTTCAAATCTAACTTCAATCGCGTTCGTTCTTCGACTCTTCGAATTTGGTTTTCTACTCCGGCAATCGCGGCATTCAATTCCGTCCTTTTCGGGTACTCGTGGAGAAGTATTGTTTCTAATCTATTTTCGCGGTCGTCGTTGGAGTTGGTGAACGTAGAGCGCGAGGAGACTTCATTCTCCGCAGACGTTTGCGTCGTCGTCGAGATGCGTTGATTGGCGAGTTTCCTCAACTGCGCTCGATGCGCTGCTTCTAGCGCTTCGCACCGCCTATCGATGATCTCTTTCGCGTTTTCTGAAACTTGTCGCAAACGAGTTTTATTTACCTCTTTGTCGGTTTCCAAGTCTAAAACTCTTTCGGAAATGTCGTTGACGAGATGTTCCACCGCCTCTCTCGTCGGGCGTTCTCGCATGGCAAATTGCACGCCATCGTGCAACGATTTCAAAACCTGAGAGTGCTCTGTCTGTCTCGCCGCGATCTCGTTCGCGAGTTTTTCGACTTCGCTCCTTTTCTCGAACGTTTGTGCGAGCGCTTCGAGGCGTCTGATTTTGGCAAATACGGAAACGCTGTCTCCCTCGCCAAATTCCGTCGCCGGCACCATCGTCGACGACGAGGGTATTTCCATGCCACCACCACTACCTATACACATTTCCGACGACGAGATGCTAGGTTCTAAGAACATCGTTCGCGTCATCGCTTTAATCATTTGCGCGTCTTTACCTGCCATCTTACCATTTTCCAACCCAAACAACGCCTGACAAATGCCTTCGATTTTCTCCACGTTCTCCAATCGAAGCGGTTCGATTTCCATTTGCGCGAAGGATTGCGCGCGTTCCGTGGCGGCAATAATTTCATCTTTTACCCGTTTTTCTAAGCGTTCGAGCTCTTTGCACACCTCTTCATCCCTTCGCACGCGCTCTGCGACGTCCACTCGGACGTCGTTGAAATCTATCGTCAATCTTTCAAGCTCTCTGTTGACATGTTCAATCGTCCCGAATGAAACGCGTCCGTTCTTTTCGCACTCTAAAACTCTCGCTTCCAAGCCATCACACCGCTTTTTAAAGGCGACAACATCCGCGGCATCGATGTTCCCGACCGATTGTTTCAACTCATCTATCGTTCGTCTAAAGGCGCGCATTCGTTCTTCGCTTTCGTCGTGCATGCGTTTCGAGCAACTCGCTTCTCGTTGGAGCAAGGCGTCCAACGCTTCGTCCACCGCGCGCAAAATAGTTTCCTTTTGCGTCGAAATGTCTTCTTGAGCTGCTTCTGCTCTCGCAATCGCAATATCTACGGATCTAAATCCATCGTCTACTTTTCTCTGAAACTGTGTTTCGGCATCTCTGGCTACTTTTGAAACGTCCGAACACATCTCCGCGCACCGTCTGGCGTCCGCGGCGGCGTCGCTGGCTTTCATCTTGATCGCTGAAACGACAGTTTCGGACAACTCGCTCGCGCGTTCTTGCACAAACCTCGATATGACCACGTCGCAAACTTGACCGCACTCGTCGACGACTTGATTTTTCACCGCTTCTGCGACATCCTCAACCTCTTTTCTCGCGGTCTTTGCTACGCGTTCAAATCGATCGCACTCGTCTCGAAATCTCAACTCCATCTCCTCCTCCAACGTCCTCAGCGTCTCCTTTTCATTTTCCACCGCCTCGTGCATTTCTCTCGTGCTCGCGTCCGCCACGTTCGCACACGTTCTCGCGACTCTCTCCACGTGTGAACACGATTCCATCAACTTCCCTCTCGCTTTCTCTGCAAATATTTCCATCGCTTCTCGGTTTCGATCGCTTTCCGCCTTGGCTTCTCGTACGCGGTCTTTAATCAACCCTTCGGCGTCGTCGCACGCTTGCAATCCAACTTTCAACGCCTGCATTTTTCTGTCCACCTCGCGATTAAATTGTCCGACAATCTCCGCGAAGCTTTGCGTTTTCGTCCTCTCCACGTCCGCTTTTCGTGCCTCTTCCTCGGCTTTACTCGCCGCTTTTCGACTCGCTTGAGCAAACTTCTCGCACTCTCTCCTCTCGCTTTCCACGCGAGTCATCTGTGCCGTCAAAACGTTCACATCGTTCCGAATTTCGTTCACATCGAACCCTCTCTCCATCATTTTTACGCATCTTTTCGCCTCGTCTTTTGCTACTTGCGACACGGCGACCGCGTCGTCCACCGAACTCGCCACCGCGTTCAACGCGATTTCGTTCGCTTTCACTATGGCTTCCATCTGCGCCGACTTCGCCACGCTCGCTTTCATTTGATTCGATTCCGTCGTCAAGTTCAGCACGTGCTTCTCCAACCCACCGACGATTGTTTCGCACTCGTTTCGAAAAGTCGCGTGCTCCTTCTCCAAACTCGACAATCGTTCCACCAATCGCGCGTTCTCCTCTCGCTCCGCGTCTAAACCGTTGAGCAAAATCTGGCACCTTCGCTCCACATCCCCGAGACGTTTTTCCGCCGCCTCTAACCTCGAGTCTCGAATCTCGTTGTTTGCATTTTCTCGGTCAAAGATGAACCCGACGCGTAAAAAAGCTCTCCGAACGGTCGAAGTCACGTTCGACCAATCTCTGACGCCTTTTTCGATGTCCTCTTTCAGCGTGTTTGCGTTTCGGCTGAAGAATCCAACCGCAGTGGTAGTGCTCTTATTTTCCAATGAAGAAGAAGGTTGTTTCGAGGACGTTTTCATTCTCGTATTCACGAACCAACGATCGAGAGAGAATTAAAACAAAAGTTATCTCTGTCGTCGTTTCGCAAACCCAAAACGGGACAACAGAACGGGACAAAGAAAGGCTCACTCGCGCGCTGCTTCTTCGTGTCACTCTTCGGTAAACTCCTCTCTCTCTCTGCGTTTTATTTCTTTTCCTGTTATTCCCCCCCCAACAAAAACCAAAAAAACAAAGTTTAGGGTTTTGGTCATTTTTTCTGTTTTTTTGCCTCTTTTAAAATATTTTTTCCCTTTTTCGTCTGTTCGTGTGTTGTTTTGGATAGAGTTTTCCATCAAAAACAAACCAAAAAGCGCTCTTGCTCGCGTTCGTTTTGGGGGAAGAAGAAGAAGAAGAAGAATGTTTAGCAGCGCGCGTTCTGCCTCGTCTCCTCTTCCTCTCGCCAGCAAGAGCAGCAGGACTTCACCTTCTTTTGATATTACTACCTCTGTTACCGCGATTAACGGAAGATTGGCGTCGGCAAAAAAGGGTAACCACCACCGAGGGAAGAAGAACAAAACGCGCGGGGGATTCTTCCTCGCGATGGCGGCGGCGTCGTCTTCCGAAGAAGAGGAAAGCGACGAGATGAAGCTTCGCAAAAGTTTGAACATCGCGACGAAGTTGGTGCACCCGAAAACGTCCGTGGAGGACCCGTACGCGGCGTCGGCGCCTCCTTTGTACCAAACGGCGACGTTTGCGCAGCCGAACGCGACGGAAAACGGGCGGTACGATTACACCAGATCTGGGAACCCGACGCGAGATCAGTTGGAGGAGCAATTCGCGGACATCGAAGGTGCGACGAGAGCGTTCGCGTTTAGCTCGGGGATGAGCGCTTTGGCGACGGTGACGAGGTTGGTGAAGAACGGCGAGCGCATAGTCACCGGCGACGATATTTACGGCGGGACGAGTCGGTTGTTAGCGCAAGTCGTCCCGGAAGTTGGGATTGAAGTCGTCAACGTGGACTGCACGGATTTGAAGGCGGTCGAAGATGCCATTAACGGTGGGCCAACGACGATGGTTATGCTCGAATCGCCGACGAATCCGAGATTGCAATGCATCGACGTGCGCAAAATTTGCGAGATGGCCAAAAGGAAGGGCGCTTTGGTGTGCGTGGACAACTCCATCATGACCGCGACGTTTCAAAACCCGTTAGAGTTAGGAGCAGATATTAGCATGGTTTCCGCGACAAAGTTCATCGCAGGACATTCGGACGTTACAGGAGGTTTGCTCGCAGTCAAAGGTGAGGAGTTAGCCAAACGCGTATACTTTTTCCAAAACGCCTGCGGCACGCTGTTGGGACCGTTCGATTGTTGGTTGGCTTTGAGAGGGATCAAAACCATGGACTTGCGAATGAAAAAACAGCAAGAAAACGCGATGAAGTTAGCCGAATGGATCGAGAGTCACCCAAAAGTCGAAAGAGTAAACTACCCGGGTCTGAAATCGAGCCCGTTCCACGACTTGCACTTTTCCCAAGCCACTGGCGCGGGAAGCATCCTCTCCTTCACCACGGGCGACGTCAACTTTTCCAAAACCATAGTCGAAGAAACGAAACTGTTCAAAATTACCGTCTCCTTCGGCGGCGTGACGAGTTTAATTTCCTTGCCGTGCTTCATGTCTCACGCGAGTATCCCCGCGGAAGTCAGAGCCGCGCGAGGCTTGCCCGACGACTTGGTCCGCATCAGTTGCGGCATCGAAGACGCCGAGGATTTATTAAACGACTTGAAAAGAGCGTTCGAGAAAGCCGAGAAGAACAACGCGTGATGATGATAGCGCGCCATTCATAACACGAAACAAACTACCTAAACCAATTGATGTCACGAAGCATTTTTTCTGCGTAAATGTATACATCTTGCGAACGCTTTTCGTCATCCACACGTCACTTTTTTTGTGCCCAACAACCTCTTCACCAACACACGTCTCTCTTCGCCGGCCTCCCCACGCGCGCAAAGCACGGAGTTGACGACTCGCGACAGCAAACCTAAGAGTCGAAGAGAACAAACTCTCTCTCTCATGCGTCTTCTCTTCGCCAACGTCCCTGCGCGGCAAGGAGGACGGCTCCCGGGAAAACCAGAAAAATCGAGAGTTGAAAAGCGTTCCTCCACCGCCGTCGGCCTCCTTCCTCGACGACGCGCGATATCCAATCCCGAGTCTTCTTCGGTTTTAACGACCGTTAAAGAAGGAGAAGAAGAAAAAGAAGATTATTATCGGCGTTTGCTCGAGCCGTCGACTGAATTCACGGAGAGTTGTTACGGCGAGGAAGAGCACACCTCGGTGCTTCTTCACGCTATGCGAATGCAATGGAAACACGGATACACGCACGTGCCGAGTGGATTTCGTCGAGTGACGCATGGTTTCGGGGAAATTTTAGCCGGCATGCAACCGGCGGCGGCCGAGAGATGCGTGGAACTTCTTCTCGGAGGCGATGGAAAAAGAAGAAGAAGAAAAAGCGGAATAAGACGTGGCGGTTCGTCCGAGAACGCGTCGAGCGAAGAAGACGACGAAGAAGAGGAGCTCAGTATTTTGGACCCGTTTTGTGGCGGAGGAACGGTACCGGTCGTGGCGATGACGAATAACGTGACCGCATACGGGACAGATGTCAGTCCGCTGGCGTTGCACGTGTGCGGGCACAGAGTTTGGGTGCCGGAAAACGTACAGAAAGAAGAGGAGTGGTTGAGAGCGCGGATGTCGAGGATTGAAGCGATTATTATTGCGCAGAGCGAAGAACAAGAGAACGAGGATGATAGTAACACGCAGCAGGAGGAACAACAACAACAACAACAACAACAACAACAACAACAACAACGGCGGCGCGATTTGCCTGGAAGTTTTGCAAGTATTGCCGTGGCGGTGGAGAAGGCGATTTTAGAGAGCGATGAAGAAGACGGTGCCGGGAGTAGCCGCGGTAGCGATAGTAGCGATAGAAATAATAATAGCGTAGACGCGACGACGCGGAAAACAGCGCTTTTCTTCTGTCTAACTGAAGCTGAACGAAGACATTTCGTGCGACAGAAACGAAATAAGAGAAAGAAAAGGTTCGGAAAGCGCCGAGCGAGCAATGGTAACGGCGATAGAGACGACTCGTATTATTCGCCGCTGAGCTTTTACCAAAGGTGCGTGGACGAGTACATATTTCGCGTGAAGGATTTGCACGACGCCGTGAATGGAAAGGCAGACGTGTGCATTCGGAAAGGCGACGCACGATTCGATGATCTAGTTCCCAAGGATAAGATTGGAACAATTTCGGGAATACTGACGAGTCCGCCGTACCCCGGCGTGTACGACTACGTCTCATTTGCGAGAAAGCAAAGGTCGAGATTTCGCGGAGTCGGGACAACTACTGCTACATCAACGACGACGACGACGACGACGACGACGGGTAGTGGTGACAGCTCGGGAACGACAAAACCTGAAGAAGAGTCACAACTTAAACCACCCACGTCGTACTACGTCGACGCGAAAGTCCCAAGCTCGAACGAACTGGATGAAAACGGCAACCGCGCTTCGTGGAGCGACGATTTTAGCTCCGTCAACGAGTTCGGCGCCAAGCGAGAGTTACGCAAAGACCCGTCCACTTTCAACGACAAATGGACGCAATCCCAAAACCAATGGTTATGTAACGCCTACAGAACCTTGAAACCATCCGGTCGAATGCTCGTCATGATTGGCGACGGCGCGAACGTGGACGCGTTGAAAAGTACCGTCGCGTGCGCCGAAACCGCCGGTTTTACGCTCCTCGCCAGTTGTTCCTTGGCGCTTTTACGAACCATGGAAAGTACTGGAACCGTGTACAACGGCGCGAGGAAAGAGCACTTGATTTTGTTCGAGAAATAGTAGCATAAGAAGAAGAACGTGTAAAATACTACTATATGGCGTGACGATACGCAACAACAACACTTGAGCCTCTCTCTCTCTCTCGTCTGGGGGGAGCTTTTTTCGTTTCGTTCGTACTTTTTTTCTTGAAAAAAAGGTAGAAAAAAAATCTTTTTTCACTACACCCTAAATGCCTTTTTTTTCGAACTTTTTCTCCCGAGAATCTCCAAAGAAGAAAGCGCGCGTTCCTTGGAGTAAGTAAGCAGAGCGCGAGCAAATACCATCGAAAAGCTTTTAACGCGGTCGTCGGTTTCGAGAGAGATCTCTTGACTTCCCTCTCGACGAGAGAGAGTACTTTTTTGTTCTGAAACAACGCGCTGCTCGGAGGAGAAGAAGAAGAAGAAGAGTTTGTCGATACAAAAATGCAGGCGGAAGAGCAAAGCCTTCTGCGGCCCGCGGCTGCATCATCGTCATCGTCGAATCAGCGCGGCTCCTCCTCGTCGTGGACGAAAGTCCTCGCCGGTTCTGGGGTGATGGTGCTCGCGACGACTCTCGCTTTGAGCAGCGGTAACAACAACAGCAATAACGGTCGATCGTTTGCGATGATGTCGTCTTCGGGCGCATCGTCATCGTCCCGACTCGGGGACGCGCCATTGGAGCCGCAGCACGCGTCCAAAACGATTAAACTGCACACGGCGTGCGCTCCTTTGCACGTGCTCGATTTCCACCCGGACCCGACGACGTGGAAGAAAAACTTGGGCGCGAGAGTGATCGTTCGGTCGCAACAGAACCCAGAGTTGGCGTTCGACCGCGGGATTGAGATGACGGCGACGCATTGCGGGGCGTTCGAAGTGGATGCGTCGGTGTTGGAGCCCGGGGACGAGTTTACGTTCGCGCTGTACGAGAAGAACGGGCCGAACGGGCCGGCGTATCGGAAGGACGCCGGCTGCTTGTCGTCGGCGACTAATCCAGATTCGTGCGTGCCGGAGAATAATCTCGGGCGTAACCCGAACAAGATGTTCAACATGAACGAGTGCACGTCGTCGACGTTTTCGGATTCTACCAAGACGTTTTACGATCGCGTGTACAAAGAAGGTGACGGGAGGTCGTTCGTTTGGGGCAGTTGCCACTCGGATTGCGCGTTCTCCGTGCAGTCGGAGTTGGCCTTGTGCGAGTTGGACGCGCAGCAAGAATCGGAAGACGGAACACAGCAGCAGCAAATCCAAGTTGGAGGCGCCACTGACGACGACGAACCGTCGGACGACGGGAGCTTGAGCGGTCTTTTGAACACGGCCATGTCCGCGCAAAAAGTGTTCGTTCCGGCGATTACGGACTCGGATCACACAAAAGCCTCGGCTGCATCCGCGCAGGCGTCGAACGAGATGACTCCGGAGGAAATTTTGGCTATGGAAGAAGCCGATTTGAATGGTGCCACGGACGAGGAGAAAGAGGAAGAAAAAGCAAGTGTTCCAGAACCGACGGAAAGTACCACGGCTTCTGAACCTGCCACGGCAGTTGTTCCGGAACCGACGGAAAGTACCACGGCTTCTGAACCTGCCACGGCAGTTGTTCCGGAACCGACGGAAAGTACCACGGCTTCTGAACCTGCCACGGCAGTTGTTCCAGAACCGACGGAAAGTACCACGGCTTCCGAACCTGCCACGGCAGTTGTTCCGGAAAACGAAACTACGGCGCAAAAGATTGAGCGGTTGCAAAAAGAACTCAAGGCGGCCAGCGAAAAAGCACAAATGGACGCAGAGAAAGCAGCAGAAGTAGAGAAACAGGCGTTTGACGAAGTCGCGAAGCAATATGAAGCGGAGCAATCGGCAGCGACGACGATTACAACTGGTGCTGCAGCTCAAGCGCAAGCTGAGCAAACCCAAGAGGTTGCTACCCCGACTGTCGAACAATTGAACGACTTGCAAGGGCAATCTCAACCACAACCACAAGAAGCACAGTCGGAAGCTGATGCGGCCAAGGTTACCGCTCCGGAAGCGACGACGGGTTCTGTGGATGTAGCGTCTGCTACTCCCGTTACTACCACCGCCACTGCAAATGGTGGATGGACGAACGAAGCTGCCGTCACGCTTCAAGCGGAAAGGGAAGGCCGAAAAGACGGACCATGCAACTACGACGGGTGTCCGCTTGAGGAAATCATCGCGGCACAACAAGCAGCCATCAGAGAGCAAGAGGAGGCGACTCGTAAAGCGAAAGAAGCGGAAGAAGAAGCAGCCAAAGCGAAGATTCAAGAAGAAAAAGACCGCAAGGCAGAAATTGCAAGAATCCAAGCGGAGAGCCAAGCGCAAATCGATCGCCAAACCAAGCTCGAGAAAAATGAAATCAAGGCGGCGAAGAAAGCGATGCAGCCGTTAGGTAAGAAATCTTCGCACAAGAGCAAGTCACGAAAGTTTATCTCCGATACCGCCGGCGAGGAGCACGACGAGGATGAAGCGCCTGCGGAGACGGAAGAGGAGCCTGAGGGAGGAGAAGAAGAAGCGCCCGCTGAAACTGAAGAGGAGTCCGAAGATGAAGCACCTGCGGAGACGGAAGAGGAGCCTGAAGAGGAGTCCGAAGATGAAGCACCTGCGGAGACGGAAGAGGAGCCTGAGGGAGGAGAAGAAGAAGCGCCCGCTGAAACTGAAGAGGAGTCCGAAGATGAAGCACCTGCGGAGACGGAAGAGGAGCCTGAAGAGGAGTCCGAAGATGAAGCGCCTGCGGAGACGGAAGAGGAGCCTGAAGAAGAAGCAGGAGAAGAAGAAGCGCCCGCTGAAACTGAAGAGGAGTCCGAAGATGAAGCACCTGCGGAGACGGAAGAGGAGCCTGAAGAGGAGTCCGAAGATGAAGCACCTGCGGAGACGGAAGAGGAGTCTGAGGGAGAAGAAGAAGAAGAAGAAGAAGTTGAGCGCAAAAACGTCTCAGACCAGCCGGAGCCTTTGACGGAGGAAGAAGAAGCCTCGGCCAACAAGCAACTCGACGAGATTGACGAGATCTTGGCGCATGCTGATGACGAGAAAGTCTTGGAAAAAGAACGAAAAGAAGCCGCGAAGAAGAAATCTTCGTCCTCGGACGAAGGAGAAGAGATAGACTTTGAGGAGGCCAAGAAGAAATTGGCCGAGGCGGAGAAGATTGAAGAGCACAAGAGGGCAGTGGAACGAAAACGCCAAGAAGAGGAGGAAGCTCGAGAAGCCGCGAAAGCGAAAAAAGAGAAAGAAGCTCGGGAAAGAAGAGCTGCAAGAGCAAAGGCAAAGGCTGATGCCATTCGATTCGCCGGCAAAACCCCGGAGGAGATCGAACTGATGAAACGCATGGACGCCTTGGACGAGATGAGCGCGGAGATTAGCAGAGATGAAGCGAAGTCTCGGAAAAAGGAAGGGAAAGCGAACAAGAACGTGGCTATTGGCGTCTCGCCGGAAGAACAGCTCATGTTGGACCAACTCAACGGTTCCGTGGACGAAGAAGGAGCCAAAGAAGCCGCGGATGCTTTGGCGTCTGTTGAATTTGACGACTCCGTGTTTGCCTCCAACGGCGACGACGACGACAACGACAACGTCACCGAGGGAGAGGAAGCGACGGAAAACGATGTCGTTGAACCTTCCATTGGTGAGTCTGAAGAAGAATCTTTCGGCGTTGCTCTCGAAGGCTCTCTTGAGAGCTCTTACGAAGAGCCGGCACCGAACGTGGACCCGATGAGCTTGAAACCGCGCAAATGGAAGAAAGTTGCAACGACTGTGCCTCTGTCCGAAGGCACGGATACGGGTGCCATGGAAGCCAAGTTAGCCAGAAAGAAACATCTGGAAAAGCTTCGAAATAAAGTTGATCCGGAGACTGGGTTAACAAAGGAAGAACAAAAGTTGATTGATTCTTTAAACTTTAATTCCCCAGCGGAGGATGACTCCTTCGCGAACGGTGGTGATGAAGCCGGAGAGGCTGCGCTTGGGGAACGCAAGACTTTTGACGCGCCTGTTGAGGAGGAAGATGTAGCTTTGCTTGGTGTGAGCCCGCAAGCTTTGGCGCAGTTTAACAGAAATAGAATGTACAACGAAGCAATGGCGAGTTTAGGCAACGACGCGACGGTTGCGAGCAAGTTTGAGATGGCAGCGCAGCAAGCGAGAGCTTTGACTAAACTTGGACAGAGTGAAGACGACGCGAAAGCGAGTTTGGAGGAACGAATGCGTCAGTTAGAATCTGGAGAAGTTTCAAAACAAGCTGTGGAGGCAGATGATGGAGCGACTTCGGAAGTTTCAACGGAAACGCCATCGTTGATCGATCCGATCGCCGCACAATACATGCCAAAAGGCATCGAAACGAACGGTATGACGAAGGAAGAAATGGAGCTCATCGCAAATATCAACGTCGACGAAGAAGAAGAAAAGAAAAAGAAAGCGGCTGCTAAAGCTGCCGCCATTGCCGCGGCGAAAGCTGAGGCGGAAGCGAAAGCTAACGCGCCAAAACCGTATCATGAGAAGGGCATGATTGTCATCCAAAACGTCAAAGTTCCGCACACATTCAAGTTGGATCCGTACAAAAACGTCGCGTGCAATCCTTGGCCGAAGTGCATCGCCGGTGTACCGATTCCTGGTATTGGATGCTGCCCAGCGGAACTCGTCGACAAAGAAGAGCCGGCGAAAGATGACGAAAAGGAGGAGGAAGAAAAATCTACCTCCGATGAACCTTCGCTGAAGCACCGCTACCAACGATACGATGATGATGACGAAGACGACAGAAAGGAAAAAGAAGAAAGATTCAAACGTCAACCAGAGCACGATTCTTCTTCTTCTTCTTCTTCTTCTTCTTCTTCCGTGTATGCTGAAAAGCGCGACCCACGAGAGTCGTCTTATCCGTATTTTTCGCAAAGAGACCTTGACGAACGCCGAGCGCCGAGGGAAGAAGTCGAGGAAGAGTTGGCGACGACGTCGTTCGACTTCGCGCCAGAAGCGAAAGAACGCAGCAGGCACCACGCGTATCATTCTTCATCGTCGTTTTCTTCAATGGGAGATGAGGAGACGAAGGTTGTCGAGGCCGATGATGATGTTGTCGAAGCTTCCTCTTCGAAGTCTTTGCCTAGAAAATCGACGTCTTTAAAGAAATCGAAGGAGGAGAAGGATGCGGAAACGCCCTCGACTCCGAAGTACTCTCAGTCGAAATACGCAGAGGCGATGACCGAGAAACAAAAAGCTGAGGCTGCAGCTGAAAAAGCTCGCGAAAATCGCATCAAAGCGGAAGAAATTGCCGCTGCTGCAAAGAAAGCGTACGAAGATGCCATGAAAGCAGTCAAGAAGGATGTAAAGAAGGAGGAAAAGAAAGCTGCGCAAGCTTACATCGCTCAACAAAGAGTAAACCATTTAAACGATGAGTCCCGGTTTGGTGAATCACGCCTCGCCAAGGCTCCGGGTAAAAGAGCGCGAAAGGTGTGTCAAGCCTCGAAATGGAAAGATCTCGATTGGCCTTTCCACGTCGGGAACACGACGCACCCTTCGTGTCAGTCGCAAAATGGAGGCGTGAACGATATGGGAAATGTACCGGAGATGTGCGACGATGATTTAGCTTCGGTGAGAATTTCCGTGTCAAAAGGAAAAGCTGAGTGCATGTTAGCGCACGCGAGAGAATGTAAAATCCCCATGCACGACTTCAAGTCGTTAAATTACGATTGGACCATGTCTCGATGCCGAGGCGTCTGGGCGGCGCCGTTGTGGATGAGTCCAGACACTTGGAAATGGGGCCCGGGCTCTGGGGAAATCGACGGCTCTGAATTATGTTTGCGCAAAAAAATGCAAATGAATTTCGCTGGCGGAGGCCACGAAGTCGAACTCGACCCGTACGACATCGACGAAGCCTGGGGACACACGACTATTCGTAAAGACGACGCTGGAATCATTACGGTGACCACCTGTAAAGCGTCGGAGGCGGAAGCGAACGGCGGCGAATGTTTCAAACCGAAATACAAAGACTGCAAAGACTGCGAATTCGGCGAACGCGGGCCGGACAAAGAGTACGCGTGCTGGTGCAACGAAGACCCGAACCAAAAGCAAATGAACATTTACGGTTCCGGTGGCTGTGCCGAAGGCGCCAACTGCGAGTGGACTTTACTCTCCGACGTCTGGAACGGCGTCGGCGGCGACCAGAGTTACCACGGTTGCATGGGCGAAGTCCCCAGCTTAGGCGTAGACGAGAACGAGCCAAACTACAACTCGCACTGCGAGTTTAGCGTCGAGAATATCCTAGTCAAAGGTCACGGATTGAACGGTGCCTTGCAATGGGGGAAAGGAAGTCCAAATTATTGCCGACACCTGACGGTTCAAAACCAGCGCTCCGCGGCGCAATAGCCGTCGTCCTCCGACGAGAGAAGTACATCACTAGCAAACCCAAAAAAAACAAAAGAGCAAGAATCAACAACAACAACAACAAAATGGAACGACAAAGAGAAACAATTATACAAAATGTACACTGTTTTATTAATACTATCGAGAGAGAGAGAGGGAAGAGGGAGAGAGAAGAAAGAGAAGAAAGAGTTTTATTATATGAGAAGTTTTTAATCGAAAAGAAGAAGAAAAAAAGAAAAAATCTTATTGAAACCCTAAGCACGCACGAATGGACGGCTCTAAAGCGCTCCCAAAGCACCTCTCGACGCCTCACTTTACGCAACTTACTACACTCACTCACATCTAAAAAACACAAGAAAACATGGCTTCTAAACCAACTGAAATGTGCGTCGTCGAAACGACCGGCGCCCGCGAATACAAGGTACGAGTTTATGCATCGTCTTCTTTCTTTTTTATATTCGTATTCCTCTCTCTCGAGAAAGAGAGCGCGAGCGCCGTTGAGATTGGATAAATGTTCCCTTTCTCTCTCTCGCCGTCTCTTCGATCATCTTTGATGCGACTTTTTCTTCTTCTTCTTCTTCTTTGATGAAGACGAAGAAGAACCGAAGCCGGCGTCGAACGAAGAGAAAGGAAACACCAGCTGTTGCTTTTTTTTCCCGAGAGACGGCGCGTTTCTTCGTTCTCTTCTCCGACACCCGGAGAGAAGAAGGGAAAGATTTCCCCCCACACCACGGGAAGAGACGCACCTGTGAGAAAAAGCGACGGCGAAAGTCGTTCACAGCCGCTCGCGCGCAAAAAAAAAATCCATCAAAATCGCGCCAAAGACGCCCCTCTTCTCGACGCGAAGGCGAATCGTTCGGAACGAGACGACTTTCGCGTTCTGGAGAAGTGAAATCGTCCGAACGTGTGACGTAATCTCGCGTTTTTTAGGGGATTGGATGGAGCCGGCGGCGTCGGAACAAAAAAGTCGGCATCTCGTCGAGCGCGCGTTTTTTTCTTTCATCGCAAGGGGAAACGTCAGCTTTTTTTTCCCTTTTTTTTTGGTTTTGTGTGTGTCTGTCAAAAACGCTTCGTAGGCACAAACACAAACATGTGCTCACCGCGCGTCTCTCTCATTTCCCCCTTTAACGTTCGTTCGTTCCGAAAATA
>Ga0181598_1003270_pt1 | contig 14210 bp, 13 predicted proteins | sample 041ome_4_FD_153295 | JGI IMG/M metagenome (GOLD analysis project Ga0181598, IMG submission 153295) | Coastal salt marsh microbial communities from the Groves Creek Marsh, Skidaway Island, Georgia - 041404US metaG (spades assembly) | ecosystem: Environmental > Aquatic > Marine > Intertidal zone >...
CTGATCGCTGATCTGGAAAGTATTGTCCGAGGTGAACTCGATATCTAAGACACGACTTCGCAGCCCCGAAACAAATGTTTCACCGGATTCAGTTTGCTCAGTCTGAATAGTTGCCTCACCGGTACCCCGGACAAAAATCCCCAGATCCTCATCGATATCGCCACGGATGATCAAGGAAGTATCGAGGCCGACCGAATTCAAGTCTGTCACGCTACCGTCAGTCAAAATTTCGATCGCTAGCGCATCGGATGAAGACGATTGCTGGGTGATCTCAAAAATGCCAGCATAAGTGGCATTGGAAATACCCAAAAGATTCTCATCAGTCGAACTTGTCGCGCTTGAGATATCAATATTCGCACCATTGGTATTGCTAAGCTCGATGTCACCGCTCCGATTTATAGACGCGCTAACTCCTGAAGATCCGCTCAATGCATTGATTGACTGAACAATGTCCACGGAGTCCTCGAAGACTGTGGTCACCCCATTCGAAAGGGAGACGATATCGATACCATTTATTGACAAACCAGCGCCGCTCAAACTAATCGAAGAACTAGGGATCACGATGCTATTACTGACCTCAACACTCACATCGGAGGCAGCCGCATTGTCGATCCAGGTTTTGATGTCAAGCGCAGACAAACGCCCGTAACCCTCGACCCCAGAAATACCAACAGTCAATGAACCTAAGCTAATGCCGTTGATGGCTAGATTTCCTGATGCAACCACCTCTGTACCGTCACCAGAAAATAAGGGGATATTCCGACCGATTAGCGTAGAGAGATAAACAGAACTATTGTCGGTTCGACCTGCATTTATGAGGTCGGTACTGTTGAATTCGTATATTGAACTATATTGCCCTTCCTCTGACGCGGTCACAGCTTCCACGCTCACAGAGGAGATCACAGGGAACGCTGTATCACGAAGATCCTTACCGACAGACAGAGTCAGGTTGGCGGCAATCTGATTGAGGACAGAAACATCTACGTCCGCAACCGGTGATTCCGATAGTGATACCCTCAAGGTATCAAAAGAAGGATCAGACAAGCCAAACGGATAAGTGATGGTTCCAATAACCTCTGATCCAGAGCCAGTACCTCGATAAATATTCCCATCGACAATCGAAATTGCTCCGCTGACATCGCTCACCTCGCTGGCTTCAACAAATCCTAATTGCGCCCCTTGATCGGTCAAACCAACTGTGAAATCAAGAAATCCCCCTGCAAACTCGGTGGTAGCAGGCGCGACAATCGAATTCAATGGCAACGGTTTGAGTTGAGTCGCAGTCTCTGTCCGGCCGAATGCACCGTACTGGATCTCAAAATCCTTGTAGCTACCTTCATCGGAGCCACTGAGATTTAAATAGGAGTTCGAAAAGTTAGCCCCCTCGGAAAAAAATGCAGACTCCCCTACCACTGTTGTTAGGTTGGTTACATCAGGGGTTCCAACAATGTGACGGCCATCACGCGTTAAAATATCAACAGATAGGGCGGCGGAATCGTCTGGATCTACCTGAATCACTACCTCAGATTTTCCAGCTGAGACCACCTGGACAGGCTCCGAGGCCGTAGCGCTAACTGTTACTGGATCCTCTCCTGCACGAGCCTCACTGATACTTGGATTCTCGAAACTAACAGTTGGCTCCAAACCACCGATATTATTTGGACCCGGGGTGACCCTAAATAAGGACGCCGCCGCAATCTGCAGACCATCCTGAATACCCATCCGAACACCACTGGCAGCGTCATCAAAAACACGGACGATGAATCTGTCACCATCAAGTGGAGTCCCGGCAATTCGAAATTCAATCCCCGGAACACCGACCGCTACTTCGCTGTTTATTGTCTGTCCAGCATCAGCGATCCACTCGTCGGTCGCAAAATTGTAGGTGAAGGAATAGGTTCCATTATTGACTTGATCGAGATCCAGTACGGCCGGCGTCACATCATAGTCACCCCGTGATGCACCCTTATCAATATCAACGCCAGGCTCTAAGGCAAAGAAAGGGCTGCCCTCGCGACCCAGCGCATCAAGTCCAGCTAACTGGATAGAGTTAACCTCGTCCACCATCACTGTAACGATATTATTCAGTCGTTGACCTAAATTAGATACTGTCTCTTGGACAAACCTTGCGTAGCCTGCCACGCTACCGGAGGAGACCTCGGACAGATTAACAGTCTGAAGACCTCCCTTGACCTGAAATGTCACTGCGTTAGTTTGAGTATCTGGTTCACTCGCGGACAGCTCGTAACCTTCAACTTTATTAACGAGAAGTCCCTTATTCATGGACTGCGTTAAAGATACAGAAACAAGACCCTGAGAGTCGATCGCTGTCTTGATCCCAACGTACTGACTCAAATCTCTCAGCAACTGATCTCGCTGATCGAGAAGCTGAGGCGGCTGGTTCTGCTCGAGTTTCTTTTTCAAGAGATTTCTGTTCACTGATGCTATCTGGGCGGCGAGGCCATTTAGAGCCTCAATATCAGCCTCCATGGCAGAAACAGCCTGATCACCTAATGAGTCAATCTGTTCCGCGAGAGAATTAAAACGAGAAACTAGTGCCTCAGCATCGCGATACATGGCATTACGAAGTGCGGTTGAACCCGGATCCGTGGACAATGCCTTGGCAGACCCAAAAAATTTCGACAGGGCTGACGTTGCACCTAACTTTTCGTCACCAATGAGATCAAGCAAGCGTTTTGCGAACTCAACGGTTGCGCCTTGCGACTCTAGATCTGCCGTCGCCTGTTGCAATGATGACTCCAAAAATTCATCGTATTGACGCGACACCCGATCAAAGTAAGCGCCGTTACCGATCGTGCTCTTTCCGGCCTCGGTCGGTGTATTTTGCTTAATATCGGTAACCTGGCGGCTATAGCCTTCGGTTCCCATATTGGCAATATTGTTTGAGACCGTTGCGAGTGCGCGTTTGTATACATTGACACCGCTCGAACCAATCGCGACAAGATCAACCATCAGTTACCCCCTCGCAGATTCAGTCGATTGCGGTTGAGTAAAAAATTTTGTGCGCCGTCTTCAGAAATTTTAAATTTAACCGATTCATTGACTAGAGGCAGTGCGTTAACTGATGGCGGATCTAGCGAAAAATTAGCGGGAGCCGGTTCCTCAGCAGACAACCCCTGCGAGCGACGGATAAATTCTTCAACCATCTGGCTCAGCCCCGTCGATCGTCGACCAGCCATCGCCATGGCAAACTGTTGATCGAGCATTTGCTCAAATGTTTCTGTACCAGCAGAGTCTAGCAATCCACCTTTCTGAATCGTCGAACGCATGGATTTCATCATCATCTGAAGAAACATCGCTTCAAACTGATCGGCTGTTTTCTTGATCGCATCATCGTCACCACCGTCACGAGCTGCCTGTGCTTTCAGAGCACCGATTCCCGCGAAGTCGTAGGATGTTTTAGGATCTGAGATGGTATTCATTAGATCACCACAAGCTCCGCCCTGAGGCTTCCTGATGATTTCAGTGCCTCTAAAATCGCGATTAATGATGAAGGAGTCGCACCGGTCTCATTGACCGCATCGACGATCTCACGAAGATCAACCCCCGGTTGAAATAAAAACATCTTGTTCGCCGGCTCTTCGATTGCTACGTCTGCGTTTTGAAGCTCAACAGTCTGACCTTGATCGGCAAATGGGTTGGCCTGACTCACTTCGTTGGTTGCTGAAACGGTCACAGTAATTGGGCCATGTGTGACAGCTGCTGCTGTGACCTTGACGTTCCGACTGATTACAACCGTGCCAGTCCGACTATTCACAACGATCTTCGCCGCCGGCTCTCCCGGGGTAACGTCCAAGTTTTCCAATAGAGACAGGAAAGATACGCGAGCATTTGGATCCTCGGGTGCGCGCACTGCAACAGAGACGCCATCAATAGCGGAGGCTGTGCCGTCCCCAAAGATCGAGTTGATTTTGTCGACGATTTCTTTTGATGTTGAGAAATCGCCAGTTGAGATGTTGAGGACGATGTGTTGTGAACGATTGAATGGAGACTCGATCATGCGCTCTACAGTTGCACCATTGGGGATCCGCCCAGACGTTGGTACACCGATCGTAATTTCGTCACCGGCAGCGTTAACTTCCACACCAGTTGACGTCAGCGGACCTTGCGCTAACGCATAGACTTCGCCATCAACGCCGCGTAGACGCGTCATAATCAGGGTGCCACCACGCAGCGAACTTGCTGCGCCAATAGTGGAGATATTGACATCAATATTCTGACCCGGTTTTGCAAAAGCGGGCAAAGATGCCGTCACCATGACGGCTGCAACGTTATCAGCAGGAATACTACTGGCCTGAGTTCCTGCTACGTCAAAATCGGATAAAACACCATCAACGTTCACTCCAAGACGACCAAGGATCGAACGCAGAGATTGACCAGTGTAAGGCACTGCCCCTCCGTCACCGGTGCCGTTCAAACCAACAACCAACCCATATCCAATCAACTGATTCGAACGAACGCCTGCCACAGTCGTCAGATCTTTTATTCGATCAGCTACAGCGGCAGTTGCTGCCAGAAGACCCAGTAATAACAGTAATACTCTCATCAACATCTCCTAAAATGGCCAAATGCTGAGAAGCAAATTCGTGCCCCACGGAATCTTTTGAACGTTTGCGTTCGGACCGACGCCTTTGTAGGTAATTTGGGCCGACGCAAGCCGTTTGGATTGAACGGTATTGTCGGGTTGGATGTCCTGCGGACGAATGATTCCTTTAACCTGAACAACTTCAGAACCTGATGAGAAATTCACAATCTTCTCACCACGAATCAGTAAGTTCCCGTTCGGATAAATCTCCACCACTTGTGCGGTCATTGTTCCTTTTAGGGTCGCACTTTGGTCGATGACACCAGATCCCGTTGAAGACACTTCATTTTCTTCTTGAAGATCAGAGGACAATAGGCCCCCTGGACTTCCCCACTTTGCTAATTGAAGGGGTGATAACACGTCTGTCTTCGTCTTCCGAGAAGCCGTATTCTTAGTTGTGGTATCAGCATCCACTGACTCGTCAAGAACGACAGTCACAATGTCACCAACGCGATAGGCTGTCTTTTCACCAAACCAACTGTCTGAAAAAGCCACGTTATAGATAGAGCCGGTTGGAATTGACGATTGCTGAGAGGCCACCGGAATCACCGGCGCAAATTCGGGCGATGGTCCAGCCACTTTTTGTGGTCCGGCACAACCTGCAAGCATCAAGAGCCCAAACATCGTCGACAACTTTCGCATCACATCAAACCTTTTACAAATTCTGATTCAAGAAGCGCAACATTGAATCCACCGACGAAATTGCTTTCGAGTTGATTTCATATGCGCGCTGCGTTTCGATCATGTTGACCATTTCTTCAACGACATTGACGTTCGCGGCCTCAAGCGACCCTTGAGAAATCCTCCCTGCACCGTCAGCATCAGGAACTCCTACGAGAGGTGCTCCCGAAGCCGAAGTTTCACGATAAAGGTTCTTCCCCATGGGCTCTAAGCCGGCATAGTTGACAAATCTTGTCAACAATAACTGACCTATGATCTGCTCTTCAGCGTTCCCATAAGGCTGAATAGAGACGGTACCGTCCTCACCAATACTGATCGACTCAGCATTAGCTGGGATCGTAATCGCTGGCTGAAGCTGCATACCGCTTGACGTGACAAGTTCCCTGTCAACAGACAGCTTGAATGAACCATCGCGTGTGTAAGCAAACGTTCCATCAGGCTGAAGCACCTGAAACATCCCTTCACCTTGAATCGCGAGGTCCAACGCATTTTTAGTCTGGATCATGGAGCCCTGAGTGTGGTTTTTCTCTGTCGAGACAATTCGAACACCCGTGCCGATCATCAATCCAGTCGGCGACTGATTGTCTCCACCAGTGGATCCACCAGCTTGCCGAATGTTCTGGTATAACAAATCTTCGAACACGGCCCGGTCTTTCTTAAAGCCAACAGTATTGACGTTCGCCAGGTTATTCGAAATAACGGTCATTCGCGTTTGTTGCGCATCAAGACCCGTTTTTGAGACCCAAAGTGAGGCTTCCATTATCTATCTCCTACGACAACCGCATCATTGCGGCGCCAGACGTATCATTATCTTTCATTTCACGAATGACTTTGGTCTGCATTTCAAATGACCGCATGTGATCAATGAACTTGACGAGCGTGTGTACAGTGCTGACGTTTGATCCTTCAAGAGATCCAGGTGTTAAAGATGCCGCCTTTGGACCTGGCTCAAAATCAAAACCGTCTTCTGTATTAGCTAATGGGTAAAATAATCCATCTTCTCTGCGGCCAAGAGGAGTTCCCGTAGAGTCTTTGATGCCGAGTCGCGCAAGTGCTTGCGAGCCTCCCGCCGGATTTTGCGGATCAATAGCATACAGAGTCCCATCCTCAGAAATTTCAAATTTGACAGTATCTAATGGCAACTGAATAGGCTCGCTTACTTCATCCAAAACTAACTCGCCTGAGCCAGTTTTTAGAAAACCAGACGGATCGATTGCTAAATCGCCACGACGAGTCCATGCCAATTCGCCATTCTCCGACTCAACCGCCAAGACGGTTAAATCATTGAAGGCTACATCAAGTGGTCTACCAGTCAGCTGGCGCGGACCGGGCGATAGATCGATTTCAGGAGACGTTGAGGCTCGCGGCAGAAATCTTGTATCAAATCCACCTCCCTCGGTCCGCACAGGCTGATTCGCAACCTGAAAAGCTTTTTTAAAGCCAGTCGTGGAAACATTTGCCAGCTCATGAGTCATGTTCTGACGATCAAGACGATATTCAGACATGGCGGTATTGGCTGTGAAAACTAAACGGTCCATAACTCTACCCTGTTACCAACTAGTTCCTGATGTTAATAATGGTTGAAGTTAATGTTGATGAGGTCTCAATTGCCTTTGCGTTGGCCTGAAAATTCCGCTGCGCGGTAATCAAATCAACAAGCTCTGAGGTCAAATCGACATTAGCTCTCTCCCGTGCACCTGCACGGATTGTGCCAAAGCCAGCACCGCCAGGCTCACCGAGGGTTGGAGCCCCGGAATCACTGGACTCAAGGAATGTGGAGTCACCTAACTGACGTAATCCGTTAGGTGTCGAAAAAGTGGCAAGTACAATCTTGCCCTTCAAATCCTGAGTACCATTCGAATATGATGCAGTGACCAGTCCGTCATCGGCGATATCAACTGCGACAAGCGAACCGTTAGGTTGCCCGTTCTGGGACTGCGTATTCACTGAAAAATCACCGGTAAATTGAGTAGAACCGACATAATCAATCGATACCGCTTCTGCACCAACGACAACATCCTGGAGATTGATTCCGTTCAATGGCGACACAAGACGGCCCGCTGTATCGAAGGTCAATTCACCCTTGTCTAAAAACAATGGACGCCATGCAGCCTCCTGACTAAGACCCGCTGCATCTGCAGGTAGTTCAGGGTTATCTGTATTAGGGTCGGTGTCGTATTCGAGGAATGTCCGATCTTCCTGCGCAGTACCCTCCGCTTGATCTAGCTGCACGTACACCGTTTGGTTTTGATCTGTTGTCTCAGCTACGGGCCGACGATATGTGCCGGTAGAGCCAACAGAAGAGCTTAGGTCTTCCAAACCGAACTTGGGCGAGCCCTCAACCTGGACAAAAGAATCATCACCGGTCGTCCCAGAAGTAAAAGTAAATACCCCGAGCGTTTCATCGAACTCTACTTGAACTCCAGATATCGATTGCCCACTGGAGTTCTCCATGGAATTAATCCGGCCCTCAAGTGCGATAATAAATGAGTTCAAGTTATAGTCGCCAACGTTTAAATTGAAGGTCTCTGTCACGTTATCAATGGTGATCGTGAACTCATTCGATAATTCATCCACACTAAAAGTTTCGTCAGGATCGAATTGTATTGGCGTCCCAAAAACTTTGGCTGCCGTCGAAGTCACACCCCGAACAGCCGAATCGCCCGTTTCTAATCCCACAGACAATGGTCGCTGGACTGAAGTACTCGTCGGGTCAAGACCAAAATAAGTGGTCGCTACCGCGGAAATATCGCTTACCGCGATCGAAGATTGGTCCCCTGTCGACCCTGAAGAAATCGTAAAATGCCCATCAGTAGAGCCGGCCGCTGTGTTGGGTACAAATTCAACAACTATGCCCTGTCGCTGCTGGACTGCGGGTAAAATGAAATCGCCTTGTGGAATCACTTCCGCACCCGGAGCTCCCGTCGCCACATCGACGGATAAAACCTTCCCTGATGTACCGAGGCCAAACAAGGCGTTTAAATTTGCTCCAGTATTCTGAAGACTAATCGAGTCGGTCAGATCCGAAGTTTTAAAAGTAAACTGCTTCAGGGCATAGTTATATTTCACGTTAATTCGTGCTGAAGCACTTGAGCGAAGTTGCGTCTGAATTTCCTCTGCCATTGCTGTTGGCGTGTAGGTTCCGGATGCGATGGAGATATCATGCTCCACATCGTTAAACACAACTGTGAAGTCACGATAAGTTGCATTTGAAGACAAATCAAAGACTCGACCATCGCCGAGTTGTCGATTGATCTCAGAGGTCATAATGGACGCAACTTCTTGTCCATTTAGATTCTTGGTTACTGTACTCAGAGCCGAAAGATCAATAGAGATAGGATTGGCAATCGGATTATCCAAGTCCTCATCAATTAATAAACTAAATGCATCAGAGAAATCAATTGCTGCCGCACCGGCTGTCGCATCGCCTGTACCCGCCAAGGCTGCGGCTGCTGTACCTCCAATAGCTGACACGGTGAAATCAGAACCATCACTGGACCTTATCTGAATCGTTGTGCCTGATACCGAAGCAGCTAAGTGCTCCGTATCAGAAGAAGAAGCCAGTGCATCATCTAATGCAGCCGCGAGTTGAGCGATAGTAGGTTCACCACTGAATGCGGCGGTAGTCGCCGTGTAGGTGACTCCATCGATATCAACATCTATCGCCACTGTGTCCGCGGCATCAATTTCTGTAACGTCTACCGTTGTAAAATCAAATGTCGCGGGATCCGCATAATACTGCACCCCATCCGCACCCTTCTGATACGGCTGGTTAGATGCAATCGAACCGATTGCTGTGGCCGGTGTTGACTGAATAATCGGGCCCAAGTCGTCAAGGTTATATTTCTTGAAAAAGGTTTTAGTGGTAAATCCGCCAACTTCCGAATCATTCTCGGTTCTAATGACACCATATTTGTTCACGAAAAGCTTATTTCCAGCAGAGTCTGTCGCCTGAGATAACGTAGGCTCAAGCTCTGTATCATTAAGCAGAATATGAGTTTGCCACTTACTAGAAGGACTCTCAGCGCTGGCGACCTGAGTTCTTCTATAGTAAAAGGTCAATAGAAAATCTTCGCCGTTTGCATCAAAAATCGTGATGGCGGCAGACTTGGCATAAGTTGTTGGATCATTCGGATTAAAGGGGACTAGAGACTGAAGACCAGTCTCCGGGTCTGTCTGATACACAGGATTAGTGTTACCCGGGAAATTGATTTCGAGATCAATCGCCGATGTCGCTAATGCCTCGCCGACAGTATTTGGCGCGATCTGTAACGGCACAAGGTTAGCTTCAAAATCTGCTTTACCGAGGGAGTCAACCGACGCAACCTGAAGGAACTGGCCCGCAGAGTTCACGACGGTATTTTGCTCATCTAACAGGAACGATCCATTTCGAGTAAATAGATCCTGACCGTCACCAGAGCGCAGAGGGAAGAAGCCTTCACCGGTGACCGCCAAATCCAATGAATTCCCTGAAAGCTCAATGTTTCCCTGCGAGAATTCCTGGGTTACCTGCTTGAGGGCAGTACCCTGACCAACAACGGTCGATGCCTTTTGCAGTGGAGAGGTCGCAAAAATATCACCGAAGTCAGATCGGGATCGTTTGAATCCGGTCGTACCCGCGTTCGCAATATTGTTCGATGTCACAGCCAACTGTGTTGTGGCTGCATTCAATCCGGTTAACGAGGTAAAAAACGACATCTCTTATTCTCCAGCTTGATCAATCTGATTAGTTAATGACGAGAGTTTGGGTGTCTCGCCGATTCGGCTGACTTCACTGATCGGTAAAGTCACGCCGCCGGCGAGATTCAAATTCAGATTTGCGGACTGTGCGTCCCAAGATACTGTGTTGACCTTTGCGAATGTGCTTGGGTAGATATCTGTTGCGGCACCGTCGATATTCGCAGTTCCGCGGATTACATAATCACCAACTGGGGCAGCCGTGCCGTCGGCCATTCGACCATCCCATCCAAAGGAAGCAGTGCCTGAGCCTTGTGGACCAGAGATAATAGAACGAATAAGCGCGCCTGAGTTCATATCGTAGATCCCAAGATCAACTTGTTCAGCCCCGTAGGGCAAGTACACCTCGATTTGTGAGACCGACTGTCCATCTGTCGAAATTCGACCAGTCTGACCAAACACGGATTTGCCGACGAGATTCGCACCACTCATGATCCGATCTGAACGAATCACCTCCGCAACATCACTCAGTGAGGTCGACATATTGGTAATCCCTTCAAGTTGCGAGAATTGCGCTAACTGAGCGACAAAGGCCTCATTCTTCATGGGATCCAAAGGGTTCTGATTCTGTAACTGCGTCGTTAGAAGCTTCAAGAAGGCACTTCGGTCCAACTCATCATCTGATGAGCGGAAAAGTTGTGACTCATCGTATTCCTGTTTCGTGAGAGTGCCGGTTGATGCAAGAGAAATATCTGTGTTCATCATTAAGCCTTCGCAATATCGAGAGTACGCATCATCAGTTGACGCGCAGTGGTTACGACTTCAACGTTGTTTTGAAATGACCGAGATGAAGCGACCATATCGACCATTTCTGTTACTTCGTTGACGTTTGAGAGGAAAACAAAACCCTCATCATTCGCTTCGGGATTCCCAGGGTCATGAACTTTGCGAACTGGTTCGGTACTGTCCACTACCGCTTTGACTTTGACCCCACCCAACGTGTTGAAGCCAGCATTCAAATCCGCTTGATCGACCAGTGCTCGGAATACGGGACGCTTAGCTCGATAAGCCTCTTCTTCAGACGAGGAGACTGTCCCTGCGTTTGCGAGGTTCGATGCAGTGGTGTTCATCCGAATCGTCTGTGCTGTCAAAGCGGTTCCAGCGATTTCAAAAATATTTTTTAACATGGCTTATTGTCCTATTCGCCTCGTAACGACTTTCTGATCCCAGAAATTCGACTCTCTAAAAACTGCAAAGTCGCTTGATACTGGGTCGCTGCCTCACCGTACTTGGCTTGCTCAACGTTAATCTCAACAGTGTTACCGTCGACTGAACTGTTGTATGGAACCCTGTACAAAATGCCATCGCGATTCTGCACCTCTCCAGTCTCAAAATGCCGAGGACTGGTAGCCGCCATTGGGCTTGGATTTTCTCCCGCTAGGATCGATTTAAAGTCAAGATCTCTAGCCTTAAATAGTGGCGTGTCCGCATTCGCAATATTTGCGGATATCAATTCCATTCTCTGATTTCTTACCGCTAAGGCCTTCTCATGGATGCCAAACGGATTTTCTAGCAATTTCATCAGCGACCCCTAAAGTTCCCAGACATTGTGTCGATTCGTTCATGTGGGATTCCCCGAGTGGAAGAAGCAAACTGTGTGCCAAGCTGAAATCAGGCGTTCTTTGTCGGAAATTGGCGAGAACGGCAACAACGATCCGGTTTTAGCCGGCAACTGCCTGCCGAGGGCGTTTGCATTCTTCGCCAAGAGACGCATACTGCGACCATGCAGGCAATATTCATGGTCCTTGGACTCCTTACAGCAAACATTGGCCATGCCGCAGTATTTCCAGGCGGCCATGAGGCCTTAATTGCAGTGACCACGGAATGGATCGCTACCGATCAATCAATCGGCCAACATCAAGTCCAAATCACACCGCCCGATCGTCGGATTCCAATTGATCACTGTGAAGAACTCCTTTCTATCCGCTTCCCTTTTATCAACAATCGAAAAACCTTAGAGGTCAGCTGCCAAACCCCGCAGTGGAAGCGCTATTTACGGGTCAAAATCGAAGAGAAAGCTGACGCTTGGGTCTTCACACAAGATTTAGTTGAAGGAACCCTTGTTCTCGATCAGCACATTGAAAATATTCCAGTCGCACAAGCCCTATCGAATCAATCATTGGAGAAAAGCGACATCATTGGCCGTGTGATCAGTCAAAATGTCGTATCAGGCGATATTGTGGTCGCAGACGTATTGAGGAACGAAATCACCGTTTATGTACCGAATCGGGCCTACGAGGCCGGGGAAATGATTCGGCTTGACGATCTCAGTCTCGAAACATACACCGAGGAATCGCTGCAAAAGCCCTTAACGCTCTGGCCTGAGCAAACCGTGATTGCAAAAAATCCGCTCAAACCAGGTGAGCCTATTCGATCCGATGATGTGGAAGTTGCTCAGTCAGTCTTGATTGCCAAAACCACAATCGTCAACGGCCAAGTCGCAACCGCGGATTTGGTCGAATCTCGGCTTGAGTCGGTCAATGCCTACGGGGCACAACCACTAACCAATGTGGCAGAAATCCTCGGCTTAGAAGCGACTCGAACCATTCGGGCGGGCCAACGGCTAGTTGCCAGTGATTTTGTCGCAGCCGATCTGGTCCGTAAAAATGAAACGGTCCGACTCACAATCAAACGCGGCGCACTTGAGATCACAGTCGAAACCATCGCATTAGAAAATGCAAAGATTGGTGAACAAGTCATGTTGAGAAATCCCGATTCAGGACGAGAAATCCGCGGAATTGTGACTGGTCGGCACGAAGCACGGGGTCTATAAAAAAGGCCCAAAGTTTTTTTGAAAAAAATGCTAAAGTTTTTGGTAAAGGTGTCGATTCCTAGATTGTAAAGAATTTCCAGACGGTGAGGAGATGGAAATGACAGATCCGATTTCAGGCATTGGCGGCAAAGCGTTATCCGCCATCAAGCCGGAGCAAAAGAAAGACGAGCCGGTCAAAGGCGCCGAGTCTGATGCGCAAGCCACATCAGCAGCCCCAAAGGCTTCTGATGAAGTGAAGTTAAGCGATGAAACAGTTGTTGAACTGAAGCGGGCTGGATTTGACGAAGCGAAAGTCGCTCAAATCAAGCAGGCACTGGCTGACGGGAATTATCCGCTGGATCCAAAGCGAATCGCTCAAGGCTTTACGGATATCGAGAAGTTGCTGTAGCCTCAGGGCATGCAGCAAGACACTCTGATACAAGCACTCGCGTCGGTTCGACGGCTAGACTCTCTCCTCACCGAAGAGTTTGAAGCGCTGAAGACGCAAAAGTTAGATGCCTTTGAAGCGTTGCAGGCTGAGAAAATCAGTCTTCTCGAGTCCTTAGCCGAACTCAACCTGTCCGAAGACAAGATGGATCGAGAGTCGCTTGAGCGACTGATTAACGACCCGACATGGAACGAAATCACCTCCATTTTAGAGCGATGCAAACGCTCCCACCAACGCAACGAACTTCTTATTTCAAAGCAGCTTGATAGTATCCGCGGAGCCCTCTCGGCACTGCAAAACCAAGACCCCACAGCGACCCTAGAGCTTTACACTAAACTTGGAAAAACCCGAGCTACGCGACGGTCGATTCTATCCGGTGATGCTTAAAGCGAACGAAGCGAACAATCGTCCAGACCCAGGTCTCATCCGATTGAGCATCGCAATTTCTTGCGTCTTTTTATCTGTCGCCATCTTAAACCTTGGTAAGACCTCGCTGTCTCAATGGCAACCGCGGCCTGCTGTGGCTTGTGATAATGGTGATCCGGTTCATCGCTTCGCGCGCGTGAATGCCAATCGAGTCAACATCAGAGATCTGCCCACTGTCTTTTCCAATGTGTTGGATCAGAAGAATCGAGACGACGCGATCACTGTTGTCTGTGAGTTCGGCGTGTGGTCAAGGATTGATGCACCGACTATTGGAGCCGACACTTGGATTTCCTCAGGTTTAATCACCCTAGAACAGGCACAACCATTGTCGATCCGAATGAAAGGCGCGTTATTATTCTTTTTGATTCTGGGCTCATCTGGACTCATCATCAGTCGCTGGTATCCGTCTTGGATTGAGAGCTTGGTTGATTTGTTGCTCCAAACTCAACAACTGCCTCCACATGCAAGACCGTTGATCTCCGTCCAACCGCAATACCATCCAGCTCGAGATCGCCAAGCTTGAGTCGTATTTAGGTTTCTGGGGGCGATAATCCTTTCAA
>Ga0181598_1003275_pt1 | contig 14195 bp, 9 predicted proteins | sample 041ome_4_FD_153295 | JGI IMG/M metagenome (GOLD analysis project Ga0181598, IMG submission 153295) | Coastal salt marsh microbial communities from the Groves Creek Marsh, Skidaway Island, Georgia - 041404US metaG (spades assembly) | ecosystem: Environmental > Aquatic > Marine > Intertidal zone >...
CCCTTCCTCTCTTTTTTTTTTCTTGCGTTCGAAACTCTTCTTTTTTTTTTAAAAACGCGCGCAAAAAATCATCTTTACTTCTTCACACTCCGACGCGAAGAAGAAGCTTGGGCGCGCACAAACACCACTCACGCGCACACACACACTCTCTCTCATACACACAGACACAACCTCAGCGTACATCCATCACAATGTCCACGAGAAGAGCGAGAGAGAACGACGACGGCGGCGGCGGGGACACCGTCGGTCCGTCCGACCCGAGAAAACGATCTCGCGCTGCGACGACGACGACGACTACAGAACAACAACAAGTGGTGAATAATGGTGCCGCCGCACCGCCACCGCCGGTGGCGGTGATTCCGTCCACGGAAGCGTTGCAGTCACTGTTGCAATCCGTGAACGCGAATAAAGTGACGACGACGACGACGACGACGGCGGCTCCTGGACCGCCGTCAATTGTAGACTCGCGCAATCAAAATGCAAACGCGACGACGACGACGACGACGACGGCGACGGCGCCGAGAGACCCGAGGAGTCGCAGCAGCTCGCGCGCTGCGGCGGCGGCAGTAGCAGCGGCAGCATCGCAGCAGCAGCAACACGTAGTCATGCCGCAATACGGCGGCGTAGCGGCAGCACCTTCTGCGAACGTGTACGGAGGCGCGATTCCTGGATTACACCAGTCCACGCAAAGAGTGCCTCCGCCTCCGCCCGCGCAACATCAAGTCGTGCACACGCAACAGCAGACCGTTTACTTGCAACAACCACAAACAACCACGACAACAATAGTTGGTGCCCCGCCTGGCACCGTTCAATACGCGTATCCACCGCCACCCCCAGGGCAAACCACGACGACGACGGGCGCGGTGCTTTCCATGCAGCCGCCTCCGGGACAATTAGCGGGAACGGCGGGGACCGTTCCGGTTTCGATTTTGCGGCCGGGGATGATTTTACCGGCAAACATGCCGAAAGAGTTACCGATTGGGCACATCATCGAGCAAATTCCGTGCCCATCCGAGAACGCGGGGAAAGTTATCGGACACGGCGGCGAGAAAATTAATCAGCTCCAACAAGCGACGAAAGCAATCGTGAAAATACAGTCCTCTGCGGATGTCCCCAAAGGCGCGCCTAGATTAATCACCATAGCTGGCGCTCCAGAGTGCGTGCGACACGCCATCGAACAGTTGTTGCCTGTAGTAAACACGACTAAAGCGCCAGCAGGTGGTGTTCCGGTGTACCAAGCGAACATGGGAGCGCCGCAGCAACAGGTGCTCGAAATCAGAATCGCCGTTCCAGATAACATGATTGGAAGAGTCATAGGACGCGGAGGGGAAACAATCAAACGCATCTCGGACGAATCCGGGGCTAGATTACAGATTGAGCGCGAATCAAACGAAGTATCCGCGAAAGGCGACGCGTCGCAACTAGAAATTGCTCGAATGCTCATCCACGATATTGTCACCGCGCCGGTTCGACAAACGCTGGCTGCGGGTGCGGCGGGAGCTTCGGGAGAAGCGAAACCAGAATATGTCGTCATCGAAATCGATTCGCAAGGACAGGAAGGTCGCATCATTGGAAGAGGAGGCGAGAACATCCGAAGTATGGCAATGACATCTGGAGCGAAGATCCAAATCGACAAAGAAACGAAAATGATTAAAATTAGCGGTTTCAAAGATAAAGTCGAAACCGCCAAACACATGTTAGAAGCGTTTATGGCGGATTACGTCCCTCGAGATCAACAATACCAAAAGTCCGACGATGCTGCGGCGGCCGGTGCTACTGGTGCGCCAATCTTCGGACAAACTTTAGAGCAACAAAATGCCGCCGCCGCGCACGAAGCTTCGTTGAAAAAAGAAGAGGAAGAAAAGCCGTTGTGGGAGACGCACCAAAGCCCAGAAGGGTACACGTATTATTACAACACGACGACGGGTGAAACGCAATGGGAGATGCCCGACGATTACGACGGTTTTAGTTAAAAATGTAGCAGAGAGAGAGAGAGAGAGAGAGGGGGGGGGGAGAGAGAGAGAGAGTTTACTAATGTATATAGATTTAATTCAAGCGCGTGCGCAGTACGCACATATTAGATTGAGAGAGCTGCGCTTCATGACGTACTTTTACTCTTCAAACTTGGGAGTTCGTTACTGTAAACTTTTTCTCTTTGAGATGTGTGCTACACAAATTCAATCGTGACCGACTCACGAAAAACACACGCGAAATGAAACAATAACAAACAAACACACACACACGCGCGCGCGATAGAAATCCTTCCGCAATCATCATGTCGCAGCCGCACCACATGAAGCGCTTCGGCAGCGAGAGCCAAAGACGAGAGGGAGAGAAAACAAAGACGAAGAAAACTCTTCTCACGAAACGCCAACGAGAAAAAGAATTTTCTGAAAGAGGAAGGAAAGAACGAGCAGCAGCAGCAGCAGTAGACGACGACGACGACGACGACGACGACGATGAGAACGACGATAACGACCAGAACGAGAGTTTGCGTTTCAAATACTCCATGTCTCAGTTTGCGTCGCAAAACCAGCAGAGAAGCGTGGAAGTCGTTTGCGAGATGTGCGGAAACGCCGGCCTTGAGAATTTCGAGGAAGACCAGCAAACTGGCAGTTATTTCTGTAAAAGATGCAACACAAAGACGGATGCGTTGGTCGTCGCGCCAGACGCAGAAGCTTTGGCGAGAGCGTTGCCTGGTTTTGGCGGAGAATCAGGACCGATGTCTTTCCACGGCGCAAGAAGGAGAAGAGTCGGTTTTGGTCAGCGAGTGCAGGACTATTCGCAACAGTTTACGAAAGAGGAAAGGATGGTGCAAGAAAAGAGAGTGCTGAGAATCGAAGAGAGAAAGTTTACGAAGATGGTGGATTTGCATTGCGAATCGATGACGAAATTACTCAGAGCGCAATGTGAGTATTGCGTGGAGAGGTACGTGCAATCTTCGAACGGCAACAAGGACGAAAAAGAAAGAGAGAAGAGACGAAGAGAGAAACGCGCAAACGAGTTTCGAAAGGCGTGTCGGTCGGTATGGTTTGCACTATTAGCAACCAAAGATGAACTTTTCTCGATAGATATGGACGACATCGATAGTGTGAATGATGCGCTTCGGACGTCCACGTTCGTTACAAACGCAAGAAAGCTACTGAATGAAAAGAGAAAAGCCATTGCCAAAGCGAAACAACAAAAGGAAATGTTGGCGTATTCAGACGAAGGTGAGGATGACGACGACAACGTCGAAGAAGAAGAAGTAGTAGTAGAAGAAGAAGACGGAGAGAATATCGAAGAGGAAGATGATGATGAAGGTGACGAGGATGATGAAGCCGAGGATATCGCCGGCGGAAAAGTCAAAAATGCAAACGAGAAAAATGGAAAAAGCTTGAAGATGGAGATTGAAGAAGAGAGGAAACATCTCAACGCTGTGCACTCACTCATCATGGCGCACTTACCGCTGAAACTGACGCTCGGTGTATTATTCGTTGCCGCGCGAATGTGTTTTTCAGGTGAAGAATCGTTTGGATTCACCTTTGCGAGAGATATTTCAACTTTAGCATCAACGGGAAAGTTGCCGTACATGCGGCCGACGACAAATATCTACAACTTGCGGGCATGGGGAAAGGACTTGTTGAGACCGAGAACCATGCCAACGAGCACGGATGTGATCCAAATGGCAGAATATATCGTCGCTAAAACTGGTCTAGATGAGGCTGTAATTTTTGCACGAGATGTTTTCAATCATACCAGGGAATTAGTACGCAGAGCGTTCCAGTCTTCGTTTCCGGCTGTTTTGAAGCAACATCAGCATAACCCCACTGAGGCTGTTGTTGTGGCTAAAAACGACGAGAACATAAACACCAACAGTAACGATGATAACATCGAAAACAATGCTGTAAAGAATACGGTACCATCGACGCTTCTGTCTCGCGTGGCGGATGCTTATTGCGAGAGCGCCGAAAACTTGATGCAATTCTTGGGTTACGATTTTCTCCTCGACGAGGAGAATCACAAATCCGAGGGAGGTCGAATGCCGCAGATTAGTAGAATGAAAGAAGGGGACGCACGTAAGATGTTGAGCACATATCCAGCTGAAGTGCACGCGGCTGCAATCGTAGTGGTAACGCTCAAACTCTTATTTGGTCTAGACGGAAGAGTCAAGTCTCTTCAACGTAAACGATCGTCGTTAGATCACCTTCCCGATTGCTTCCCGGTTGACGATAGGGTAAATAGCGCGCTAAAAGTTCCTGCGGAAGGGTGGCTCGTATGGGCAACGAATGCTCGAAAAGCGTTTCAAGAAGAGATGCTTCGCAAACGTCGAGTTCTTCCACCAACTTTGCCGAAAGATAAACAGAAAGATGGTACGAAGGATATCAACGCATACATCGATTGGTGCGAGGCGAATGTATTTGACGATGCGACGAAGAAACTTTCGGGCCGGTTCAATATAATTCGCAATAAATTGTGCAAGATGGCGACGGGAGACTCGGTGGGAAAGACGGGAAAAGGTAAGGATGATGACGACGTCGACGACGATGGAGCACCCACATCACTTTCTCAGTTGCTCAAAGAAGAGAAGAAAAGAAGTGAGAGTGATGCAGATGATGAGACCAAAGATGGTGCAAAATTTTACGAAGTTGCCGTAAACGTTCCGTTTACCAAAGACAAAAGCAGTAGTGCTTCAGCAGCAACGGTAGCTCACACACTCGATAACGACGACTTCAAATACGCTGGATCGTTCGTGCATACGTATTCACGAATCGATTTAAACGCACCGGAATTTATTGCCGTATTGAATTGGGCATCGGAAGTGTGCGGCGCAAACTTCAAAACCACGCACCACTGCATCATGATTATAGAAACGCTGCTGCAATTAGAGGATAATAAGTTTTCGAGGCAGATTAAAAGCGCGAGGAAACTTGCACCACCACGCTCTGTATTGAAGTAAAAGGAAGAGACGACGACGACAAAAGAGAGAGAGAGAGTGAGAGGAGAAGGAGGAAGAGAGTGCGCGGAGTTCGAAGCTCCGTCACCGAAGAAGTCACTTGGTCCAAGAACGAGCTCAAAGTAACTAGTACATAGAAATCGTGCGCGTGCGCGTAACGATATTGCATTTCCAATAGACACGAATTAGATAGAATACATACTAGAAGTGATATAGAGATTACATAAAAAAATACATCCTGCTAGGATGACGTTGTTTCGTTATCGGAGAGGTTGCTCTTTCTCTTCGTATGTTGTCCCCCGCTATTTGCTATCCCGGGTCCTCCTTCGCCTCCTCTTCTCGAGCTCGCGCTCGATCCTGCTACTCCTACTGTCCCAGCTCCTATTCCTAATCCATCGTTTCCTTCTTTCGCTGCTTTCGCCGCTCTGTTCATATCTCGTATATGTCTCCTCGCGATGGCCAGTTCTTTCTTCTCTCTCTCCATAGTTGCCAAAGTATCAGCAATCACGTCTAACTTCTCGCACTCCGAAAGCGTCCTCTGCTTCGCTCTCTCTCGCTTAATCCTTTGTAATCGCGCGTATTCCGAGGTCATCATCGCTCGCTCAAACTCATCGTCTTCTTCCTCTTCTTCCTCTTCTTTTCTGTTCTTCTTCATCGTCTTCTTTTTGTTCTTCTCGATGCCGTCCGGCGACGGCGATGAAAAGCACGCACCCATCGTTTCGCGCGCGTAAAAGTTTCCTCTTCCACCACCAAAGTCTCAATCAAACGACACGCACAAAATAAAGACGACGACGAAGAAGAAAAAGATCTCTCTCTCTCTCTCTCTCTCTCTTTTGTTCGCGTAACTATTAGCGGCGCTATTTTGCGGCGAGAAGCGTTTGATGTTTTGTTACCTATATATTTATTCCAAAGCAGAGCACGAGGCGGTGGTATCTTTTTTGGCGCTCCTTTACGTACTGCCGACAGCCACACGAAAAAGTGCTGAATGAAGAGAGAGAAAAAAAAAACGAGAACGTCGCGAACTCCTCACTCTGTTTTCTCGCCTTTTTACGTACCCGCGAAGCCGAAGAAGAAGAAGAAGGAAGGAGAGAGAGAGAGAGAGAAAATAATAAGAAAGATGGGTTCTTCTCCTCCGCAATCCGAATCACCTTCTCCTCCTCAATCAGGAAGAGGGAGTCGATCGTACACTCCCGCTCTGTTAGACATGTTCAACAACAACAGTAACGGAGGAGGAGGAGGAGAGAGCGGTGAGACGCCAAAGAGCGGCGGAAGTAAAAATGATGGGGAAAACAACACCTTTTCTTCGAGCGGGAGCAGACCAAACTCGGATTCAAAACCACCGAGACACGCGAGCTTCAACTTTCAAATCCAGAGCAAAAATAACAACAGCATCAACGGCGAGAGTACGTTGCAACCGTTGCCGCTGATTAAAGATCAGCTGCAAGTGGTTGAAGTCACTCGGAACGGGAGAGCGAGAAAGGTTAGTACGCGTAGTAGAAGTGGATTTTTGTTCTCTTTTTTACTCGATGTGTTTCTTTTAAAAACTTTAAATAAAGTGCGCGCGAACAAGCGCAGCGAAGGCTAACACTAACATTGCTCTTTCTCTCTCTCTCTCTCTACCACACACACATCTCTAACTACTCTTTAACCGATATCATCGCAGGAAATCAAACGATTTGAAACGCAAGTTTCGTTCGATAAAGGGTTTTACTTGACCATTAGAGCGATACAGTTGTTGAAACAGGAAATTAAAGGGGGGTTGATTGTCGTCGGCATTGCGGGGCCGAGCGGCGCCGGGAAGACGGTATTTAGCAAGAAAATATTAGAATTTATGCCAGGTATTGAACACATATCGATGGATATGTATAACGATGCGAGCGTTTTGTTGGAAGATAACTTTGACGACCCGAGATTGACGGATTACGCGACGTTGTTGGACAACATTCAAAGTTTGAAAGACGGGAAATCTGCGGAAGTTCCAATTTACGATTTCAAGTCTAGTAAACGGGTCGGGTATCGACACGTCGAGGTACCGAAAGCGAGAGTAGTTATCATCGAAGGTATTTATGCCTTGAGCGAACGTTTGAGACCGTTGCTGGATTTGAGAGTTTCCGTGACTGGAGGGGTGCACTTTGATTTGTTGAAACGCGTGATGCGAGACATTCATCGATCTGGACAAGCGCCAGAAAGTATCATCCATCAGATTTCGGAAACCGTGTACCCGATGTATAAAGCATACATCGAACCAGATTTAAGGACGGCGCACTTGCGGATCGTCAATAGCTTCAATCCATTCGCTGGTTTCCAAGATCCAACGTACATTTTGAAATCGGATAAAGTCCCCACGGACGAGGAAATCGAAAGCGTCTTGGACCACTCCAATCCTGAATCTCCGGTGACGAGAACGGACGAAGTTGAAACCGCGGATATTTATCTGTTACCTCCGAACGAAGATCCCGAACAGTGTACGAGTTGGTTGCGTTTAAGAAATCGCGACGGACACTATTCGCTCATGTTTGAGGAAACGGTCACGGACGGTCCCATTATGATCTCACCTCGCATTAAATTTGGCGTCGGTGTTCGTATATTAGGTGGGTTGATGGCATTAGGTTACGAAGTTGGGGCGATTTTAAAACGTCGCGGTCGCGAGTGGTCGGATGATTTGCTCACGATTAAAGTTGATTGGATCGAAAGTTTAGAACGAGCGTACGTGCAGATTCAATCGAAATCTCGCGTAGCGGCTGAAGAAGCGGGTGAAAAGTTAGGATTGGAAGGCACGTACATTCCAACGAGTTTTATCGAGCAAGTGCAAATGGAAAAATTGACTCTAGAGTTACGCGAACAGATGACGGACGAGATCAAACACAAGTTTAGCGGATTGTTGTCGATAAATCGTCCGAACGGTATTGGCGGCAGCGGCGGATACGACATCGAAACGAATCACATCGTACCACCAGTCATGGGAAGCAACGTTTCTTCCAGAGCGAATTCAGTGCACTCTGGAAGTTTGAAAACGTACGAGGACGGAAGTGGTAGGCATCCTTTACAGGCTGAACTCGAGACGAGTGCGGAGAGAATGAATGAAATGAACGCGTTGAATCGCGCCGGAAGTGACGGCGAGGGCCGTCATCACAACGAGACGAGCAGTCCGCGCCACAACTACGGAGAGAGCACGCCTTTTGGTCTCAGCAATAATAACAACAGTAACAACAACAACGGCAATAACAACAACGGTGGGTACTCGAGCGAGAAAGAGCAGCGCACTCCAGATAGAAGACGTCCGCAAACTCCGTTTCGACAGCCGAAACCGGATCAGATTCCAGGCCTCCACCAGCGCGACCTTTCCGGACTCTCCGAAGATTTCGGAGGAAACGGAGGACGCAACACTCCCACGCAGCAGTACTACAGAGAAGGTGGCTCGTCGAGTAGTCTTGAGCAAAAATTCGATTGGATGTCGAGGAAACTCGAGGATGTCGTCACCGCAGTTTCCCACATCCAGCAGCAACAACAAATCCAGCAGCTGCATTACTATCAACAACAGCAGCAGCAGCAACAATCTTCTCCTTTAGCTTGGACGACACCGCGTGAGGGATTCTCGCAGCCAACGCCTCCTCCTTCAACTTCCTCCTCCATGAGCGACGTTTTGCGAACGATCGAATCAAAGCTGGCGAACTTAGAAGAAAACGAGAGAAAACTCGCGGCGAGAAATTCGGCGCTTAGTTTAGGATTAGCAACTTTCGTAGGCGCGGCAACCGTGCTCGGTTTGTTTGCGAATTCGAGGAAGTAGATATATATAACTTGTTGATACACACGTAATAATTATATAAGCGCAGAGAATTATATTACACGATGCAAATTTGCGCACACATCAATCACACAAACTTGTAATTTTTCGAGATGTCTTCTAAGACGTTCCACGTGCACGACAAGCCTTTTTGCATCTCGGCCCAATCGCCCGCTTCAAGAGTCACCGCTTCCTCGGGATTCTCATCCGGCGTCACTATAACTTTCCCTTTCAAAATGTAGCACTGTTCTGTGCTTCCGTACGTCCACGGAAACGTGCTCGCTTCGCATCCCCACACCGGCCAGTTTGAAAACTCTTCTTTTTTTCTATTCTTTTCGACTCGAATCTGCTTCGTCGTCGTCGTTTGTTCTTGTTGTTGTTGACTTTTGCTTCTGGTGACGATGTTTCTGTCGCTTCTCCCTCTCGCTCTTCTCCCGCCGCGAGCGTTAGCAGCGGCAGCAGCGGTGGTGGTGGTAACGCTCGTCGCGACCCGCATGGTTGTTCTATTTTACGCTTTCTTTCTGTTTGTCTCTCTCTGAGTGACGACGTTTCGTGTAAGTGTGTTGTTTTTTTTGTTGTTTTGGAGCGAGAGAAAGAGGCAAAATGCGAAGGAATCATAGAAGCGAGAGAGGGAGCCGACGGACGAGATGAGACGACGCACGAAGTTGAGGTTTTCTATCCTCTTTTACCGCATAAAAAAAAAAATAGCAACTCGCGGTCCGGGCGTAATACGCAGACACGCGAACACTCACAGATAACCACACTTTTACGTGCAAACGAATTTAAAAGATATGTTTACCTTAGCAACCACTCAGTTATCCGCGCGAGCGAACGTGACCGCGTCGACGTCGAGAATTTCCTCCTCCTCCTCGAGAACGACGATGGCGTCTCCGAGGGTGAACACGACGACCATCTCCAAGGTTTTGGAAGGCAAAGTGGTCTCCAGAGCGAACGATAAAACGGCGATCGTGTTGATAGAGAGACAAGTACCGCACCCGCGTTACATCAAACGCATCAATAAGAGCAAAAGATTCGCCGTGCACGACGAAGAGAACGAGAGTAACGTGGGGGACATTGTTGAGATTAAGATGTGCGTTCCGAAATCAAAGACGAAGAAGTTTGAGTTGAAAGCCATCACGAGAAAAGCGTCGGCGTAAGAGAGAGAGAGAGAGAGAGAGATCGCCTTGAAACCATTCCCGTTGTAAATACATATATAGGGGATGGGGAGGTGAGAGCTGGCGTTTAATAATAATATAACTAGTAGGTTCGAGAGCGTTGTAATCAGAGACTTAACCTGTACTTAGAGAAATTCTATCCTCTTCTTCTCTTTTTGCACCGAAACACACACAATTTACACACTTACACACGCGCGCACACAAAAATGCCTCGTCTTGAAAAAAAAAGGAAAACAACAAAAAATTTGTTTCACAACGCTGCAAATGCTCTCTTTTACTTTACTTTACGCATATCGCTACTACTACTTTTACAACAGGTACTTCCAAATGATTAAAAAAACGCGGCGTGATCTTTTCTCATCAGTTACTCCGGACGACCGCTCTCACGCGCTCGACGAACTCGCCCAAGTTTCTGCGAAACCTTCGCTTGTTCATTCGATCGACCTCGGCGTTTAAGCCTCTGGCGGTGGTCAACTGGCCGAGCGCTTCGCGAACGACGACGCCTCGACCGCCTTTCTTCTCGGCGGCTTCGAACGTCTCCTCGCCGAGACTCATGAAACAGGCGTTTTCTATTTGCAACAAAGGCAACAAGGCGTCGGCAGCTTCGTCTACGATTGCGGAGTTTTTTTCACCGCCCGATGCGTCGACGAAAAGGAGTCGTTTCCAGACGATTCGAAGACACTTCCCCAAAGGCGATAACGGAAGTTGGACCATCAGAGCGTTTGGTCTGTCATTGATGTTGTCAGCCGACGTCGACCCACCCTCGACGATGAAGCTCGCGACAGTTTGAGTCGTTTGCACCAACAGAGGACTATCGGTAGGGGAACCACCACCACTTTTTTGCTTTCGCAACTCCGCGGCAGCCAAAGCGCCGAGAGCGATGAGAGATTCTCGGCAGACGTTTTCGTCGTCGTTGTCTAAACCAAACTCTAACGTCGAAAGTATCATGAAAAACAACGCGTTTGGATCTGAAGCGTTCGCAGCAGATCCATTGATGTTGACGACGAGCTCTGACAGTCTGTATGCGTTTTTAACGATGATATCCGCGAACGATTCCATCGAATACGAGAGCAAAGAAAAATAGCAGTTTCTCAACTTTGGGAGCAACAACGCTTCCGGAGTCAAGAGAGGAATGACGACTGCTAGTCCCGAAAAGACAACCGAGGCTAACTTTTCTTTATCTTCGTCGTTCCACGCGGAAGCTAAGTGCGTCAACGCTCTCAACAGCGATTTTAAGCACTTGTAATTCGCCTTTATTTCTTCGTCTCGCAATCGCGTAAGCGTCGCCGAAGTCATCTTCGTGGGTTCGGATTTCGCAAAAATCGAGACAATCGAGAGCGTAAATTCGCGTATTCTTTGCTGTCGTTCCATGTTCTCCTCGTCCATTGCAAATATTTCGCACAAGGTCTCCGATAACTTCATTGCTCGAGAGATAACGAGAGAAGAGTTTGCTGAAATTGCATTTTCAATCACTCTGGTCAGCGGCGAAAGCATTTCGAAGAAATGGTTCGTCGAGAACTCGTGCCTTTTACTCAGAGACGCTCTCGCCACACCTCTGAGCGCTTCTAAAGCACCCATCGTTCGACTTTCACCGGTTGGGTGCTCGATAAATTTCTTGTTCTCTATGGCTAAAAGCAAAACGTTCGAGGGTGGTTCCAAAACGTATCGCAAATACGCGTTTCTTTGATCGTTTTCTTCCGCGATGCCAATCGCGGCTCTCGTGAGCGATTCAGTCAATCCGCAGAATATTTCGCTTGGAAAACCACCGTTTACGTTTTCGTGCGCTTGACCAGTTGAAAACAACAGCGTCGTCCACGCGGGGTCGTTCGCGACCGCTTTGCACGGCGCGTTGCGTCGCGTTAAGGAGGGAAGTAAACGGAAGCTCGCAGATTTCCTCAAGGAGGTTTCACCTTCGTAAAAGGAAATCGCTACCGTTGCCAAACCGACCAAAATTTTTGCAGCGTAGGCTCCTCCCTCGCCTTCAAACGGGTCTGGTGGGTGAACGCCGCCATTGATGGACAAATTGTTATCGTGGAGTAGAACATTGCGGACGCGACCGCCGGAATCTTCGGGGAACAAGTGCGTATCCGCCCACCTGGCCGCGCACCACACAACCTGCTCGACAACTCGAGGCGATAGGAACTGCTTGACGCTTTGATTTTCACACATTTGGACGCACAAAGTGCCGATAAATAGTTCGCCTATTTGACGCAAAGCTCCTCTCGTTCCTTCGTTTTCGTCAAATTGTAAAGGTCGCATGGGCGTTTCGCCTCGTCCATCGTCCGCGACGACGTGGCCTACGAGACGTAACAACCACCACAACTCTTCGAACAATTCTGGAGCGCGTTGTAAATCTGCGTGCGCGGCGTTATCGGTCGATAACGCGGCTAATTGTAACAAGAAATTAATTTTATCATGCAACGCCGCGGTGAGCATCGGTACGGAGGACGATACCGTCGAGCGAAACAACTCTGCGACGACATCTAAGGCGACATCTAAAGCTTCGATACCTGCTGCGCCGTCTTCTTCGTGACCGTCGTCTTCGTCGTACGCAGACTCTCTCGCGGATTGTAAACCAAATTCGACGTACCTTTGGCATATTTTAGCAATCTCTTGGTTTATTTTCATCGCCATTTCCGGCGACTCGGCTTGATTTCGCTCGACTTTTGACGAGAGCACCGCAAAAGCATCGAAGCAATTTTTCATGACGAGATCTAAACACGATCCGTCGTTTATCGCGCGCAAACTCCCAGCTTCAATCGCCGCCGAGCAAATGTTTGTTAGCGCTTCTAATACGCTACTGCCCGTCGCCGCGCACGTCGCCACTAAATACGTCCAATGATGCGCGGAACACAATGTGCCCAGTTGTTTGACGCAATCTAAAACTTCCTCTTCTCTTTCATCGACGTTTTTCATGGCATCTTTCGGATCCATCACGGTTCGCGTTTTCAAGAGAGACTGCGCGCAGCGTTGGAAATGCATGGACTTCAATTGCTTGTGGACGTCGGCTTCTGGAAATATCGATCCACTCAAAGCACAAAAGCTCGAAAATAAACTCCTCGTTTCCTTGGCGACTTTAGTTTCCGGCAATATAGCGTTCGATCCGTCTGCGCTGTTCTGCGCCACGCCGCTCGGCGAGTGCATGGCTTCGTGTAAAGAAAAAAGCCACGCGAACGTGTCGTTCTCACCAGATTGCAACAAAACATCTCTCCACGTTTCTCCGGGCGTCACCGGAATAAATCCATCGGATATGGATGCGTTCTCTAAAACGTTTCGACCTCCACCTTTGCTATTGCTAGTATTATTATCGTTGCTTGTTGTTCCGTTATCGTTCTCTACGCCTCTCGCTCCGTTTTTACCAAACCCGCCGAACCGGGAGAAATCCCACGATAAGCACGCATTTAACAACCGCAGACTAGCGAAAAAACACTCCTCGTCTTTTCCTAATTTCACCATCTTACCTCCTTCAACCATCAACACTTCTCTGGCGATGTTTCCGGCGTGCGAGAAAAAATGAACCAAAACTTCCTTCTCGAGCGCGTCTCGCACTCGCTCGTGAAACTCCCAATTCAAATGCATAGGCGAGCTCGTGCTCGGCGCGCACTCCAAAACGACTTGCGTGAACACATCTAATCCAAGTTTCCTCGCTGCAGCAGTCGCTGAAGACGATACCGCGCGTTCGCACTCTTCCAACGCCATCTGTCGTTGCTTCCCGTCGTCGTCCAACCACTGGCGTTTCAAGACAACCGCCAGCACGGAAACAATCTGCGAGCTGATGACGTTGTTCATCCGAGACGATGCCGCTGAAGAAGAAGACGGTCCAGCTAATTCAGCAGAAGAATGCAATAAATACTTCAAGCAAAACTGTCGAATCTCCGCGCGCATTTCGTTCGTCATGGACTCCCATTTTTGTAAAATCGCAAACCGCAAAGCGTTTGAAGCTTGAAACTTTGCATCGACAGACTGCGAATGCACAAGAATGTCTTGACATAAAGGCAACGCTTCCGGTGACTTACGAAACGATATCAAAATCTGTTCCGATTGTTCTCTGACCGATTGCTCCCGAGAGGAGAGGTTTTGCGAGGCGTATTCGATTTGCTCTCTCGTCGTCATCTCTTGTTGTTTTCCGATTGTGATTTTTGACGAAGTTTCTCTTTCTAATTCTCGATTCTTCTCTCTCTCTCTCTCTCTCTCTCTCTCAAAGCGGGGGGTCAGCAGCGGTGGCGGTTATAAAAAGATGAAAACAGACGAGAGAGACGAGACGGCTCTTTTTTCTTCTTCGCTTTTCCTCCAGAGCAGC
>Ga0181598_1003277_pt1 | contig 14188 bp, 5 predicted proteins | sample 041ome_4_FD_153295 | JGI IMG/M metagenome (GOLD analysis project Ga0181598, IMG submission 153295) | Coastal salt marsh microbial communities from the Groves Creek Marsh, Skidaway Island, Georgia - 041404US metaG (spades assembly) | ecosystem: Environmental > Aquatic > Marine > Intertidal zone >...
GACTCGGCGCCGCGCGACCCGTGTCGTCGGCGCGCCGCACACGCGCGGCGCATGGCGCGCGTTCACGTTGACGACGCGCGCGACCGGCGTCGCTCGTTTCGGTGTCGCGACGTCGTCGACGCCGTCGTCGACGGCGACGACGGCGCGCGCGCGCGCGTCGTCAACGTGAACGGCGTCGCGTGCGTCGAGGTGTCGTCGCGCGCGGGCGCGGGCGCGCGCGAGGGACGGGTGGGACCGGTGGACGCGCTGCGCGCGGCGTGCGCGTGCGCGACGGCGGCGACGTTCGAGTCGAGGAACGCGCGCGAGGCGGCGGAGGGCGCGCGCGCGGTGCGAGCGATGCTCGCGCTGGTGCGAATGGTGTGCGAACGGCGGGCGACGCGGGACGAGGCGATCGAGCGAGGGGTGATGCGACGGACGTCGACGGCGGCGCGGGGCGTCGGCGCGAGCCTGGCGGCGCACGCGCGGGCGAGGAGGGGAAGGGGGGTCGGCGCGGTGTTCGCGTCGTGGTGCGCGACGAGGGACATCGGGGACGTGACGGCGATCGTGCGATCGCTGCTGGAGGCGTACGGGAGCGCGACGGCGCCGATGCTGACGATGTTCCCGAGCGAGGGCGACGACGGCGCGGGCGGTTTCGTCGAGGAGGATCCGGTGGGGGATTACCTGAGCGTCATCGCCGCGGCGTCGGATTGCACGGAGGACGTGGAGTATCGCATGGCGTGTTTGCGGTGGTTCGCGCGCGCGTGGTTCGACGAAGCGTCGACGAAGTCGTCGTCGAGACCCATGAGGCGAGACGCGTTGAACGCGGTGGCGGTGCTCGACGGAGCGACGCGCGCGCTGGAGAAGCACCTCGCGAGCGACGGCGATCGCAACGCCATGGATGGTTTGGAGAAACACGTCGTCGTCATCGCCGAGATGCTTCGCTTCATCGCCCTCGATGACGCTATCGATGATTATTTTGACAAAGACGTTCTGGGCGAGCGTTCGCTGCTCGGCGCGATCGAGTCGATTTGCCGTATCACGCGCTCAGTTCTATCTCTGTACACGAAAAGCGCGTCGGGCGACGTCAATGAGTCGTTGGCGATCATGCTGGTGTACCTGTTGGAAATCGTCGAGCTGTTTACGGCGGACACCAATGCGTACGAAGACATCGGCACCCTTCTCAGAGCCGACATCGTCGCCATCTTTTCGATGCCGCGCGCCAAGTTCATCCAGTTGTGGTCCCCGCATGGCGACATCGGTTCTCGGGTGACTCGACACCTTCTCGTCGAGTCTCACGCGAACACACCGGCGCACACGCTGTCCTTGTTCCGCATCGTCGGCAACTTTCACGACGTCGATCTAGGACTGGTGGAAACGAGCGTCGCCCTAGAAAACTTGCTGACGCTTCGTACGACGCTCGAAGGAGAGGTCGGGGCAAAGGCGCCGACGCAGGAAGAGATGGATAATTTCGCGCTAGCCATTCAAGCGTGGACGCGTTAGAGTTTAGTTACAAGTGTCCGAGTTTTAGTGTACAAACAGCATCACCGCCCCTGTTGGCTTTGAACGGCGTCGCTTGTGGCGCCGCCCGGTGGCGCCGCCGTCACGCCCCAGACGCCGCGACGAGGCGCGGATGCGTCGAGCGTGCGTTTTGTGTCCCAGTCCTCAGTCGTCCACTCGCCCATGCGATCGCGATTCAGATGCGCCTCCCAACTCCCGCCGTCGGCGAAACCGTATTGATGGACGACGTCGCGCTCATCCGCGTTGGAATCGAGCTTATACTCGACCGGACCTTCACCGCGAAAGAAATCAGGAAACAATGCGAGAAGTGACTTGTCCGTCGCCGTCACTTCATTCGAATCGGTGGCTGGAACTCGCTCGCTCCGCGCGCACTCTTTTTCGAAAAAGGCTCTGTACTCGTCTCGCCACGCGTCCGCCCCCTTCTCCTTCGCCTGCTCGTGAACGCGCGCGAAAGCCTTTTCGAGCTCTTCTAGTGCTAATCCCGGATGGTCGATCTCCCAAAATTCTTTGCGCGGCTCACCGGCGACGTCCATTTTCATCGCCTCAACCCCACGCATGGCTTCTTCGTTGAGCGAGTCCGTCGACGCCTTGATGGACTCCGTCGCAAGCGTGCTCGACGCGAAGTAGCGATGGGCGAGGATCTCCTCGCACGATGCCCGCATCGATGGATCGAACTGAAGCATGCGACGAAGTAAGTCACGCGCGTCGGCGTCGACGCCGTGATGAAAAAGAGTGTCTAACGAGCCAGCTCGTCCCGGGAGCGATCGCAGATACTCGCGCCAATGTGGCGACTTGATGCGCTCTATTTCCGCCCAACCCGGAGTGCCGATGACGTTGAACAGAGTGTCGAGCTGCGACCTTCTCTGCTCGGCACTTTCATCGCAGTTGTTGTCATCGTATTGCTCACCAGTCGGCGGCGACGCCAGTGCGGTGTCTTCAAACGAAAACAGCGGCTTCACCGTCAATTTTTGATTCAACGCTCCCAAATTCGATGACACTTGCCTCTGCAACAGCTCGGCGAAAATGCATCCCAACGCCCACACGTCGACCGCACCAGTGTAAGCTATACCTCCCATGATGACCTCAGGCGCGCGATAACACGGCGTCATCACGAACTTAGTGAGCGCCCCGTCGTCTACGCGTGCGCTCAAAGCGCTCGTCGCCATTCGCCGTCGCTTGGGCCCGCAGTTCGCCTCCGTCTCGTCCTCCAGCGCCCCTCCCAGCGCCCCTCGCGCGCTGCCAAAGTCACACAGCTTGATCACTCGCCCCCCGTGTCGATGTTTTCCCAACAGCGTGTTCGCGCTCTTGATATCTCTATGCCAAATTCCAACCGAGTGCAAGTATCGCGTCGCCTCGCACGCTTGCTGCATCAATCCCACGACCTCCTTCGCGCTCAACTGCCCTCGCAGCGCGAATATATCCCCACCTTCCGCGTATTCAAAGCTCAAATACACATCTATAGACACCGCCTTGAGCTTCATCGTCGTCGCGTCCAACTTCTTCGCCCCCTCGTCGCTCTCCTCGTAAAACGCTCGTCGCAGCGTGCACACGTTGGGATGATTCGTCCTGTGCAGCGCGACGATTTCCCGCAGCACCTTCCTCGCGTCTCGTTCCGAGTGCAGCACGTTTGAAATGCGTTTCACCGCCGCCCTGACGCCGCCGTGCGTCGCGTCTCGCGCTTCGCACACCGCGCCAAAGCTCCCGACGCCCAACAACCGCGTCAACTCGTAACGGTGCCCGACGCGCCACGTCTCCGTCACCGCTCGCCCGCCGCCCGCGTCGACGTGGGTGACGTAATACGTCCCATCGTCACCGCGCGCGATCGCGCCCGTCATCGCGCGCGCGGCGTCGCGGCGCGCGGCGTCGAATGAGAAGAGCGCTTCGGCCCGTTCGCGACATCCGTCGAGCCCGTCGCCGATCGACGTCACACGCCGCCTCGCGCGCGCCGCGACGGCTCCGACGCGCGACGCGCGGCTCGAACGACGCGCGGTCGTCGCGCGATGGCGCGCGCGCGACGCGGCGACGACGGCGAGCCGCGCGTCGGCGCGCTCGTGTTCGCGACGGTCGGGAGCGCGCGCGTCGGCGCGGACGACGATGAGATCGCGCGCGCGGGACACGCGAACGCGCTGGCGGTGAGCGGAAAGTACGGATACCTGGTGCACGCGCGCGGAACGACGGCGCGCGTGCTCAGGACGAGCGAGGTGGCGCGCGAGGTTGAGGGTTGGCGCGCGAGAGAGGCGCCGGCGAGCGAACGGCGACTCGATGGTGATTGCGTCGACGCGTGCGCGCGATCGGACGGTGGAGACGTGATTGAAATCGTCAGCATGACGCCGGATGAACGCGCGTTCGCGACGTGCGATCGGCGCGGGCGCGTGGAGTTTTACGCGGCGAAGGATTCGAGCGACGGTAAGGCGAGAGGGGAAAAGTTTGGAGAGATGACGCTCGAGGCGCCGGTGCGGGCGGTGAAGTGGTGCGCGAATAGCGCGTCGTTTATCGCTTTGACGGGAGATGCGTTGATGTACGTTGAGGCGGTGGGGAAGGAGCCGAAGGAGATTGCGACGAACGTGACGTGCGTGAGCGCGCGAGCGAACGGGACGCTGGCGTGGGCGAGCGGTAACGTTATTTCAATCGCGTCGAGCGTTGATCCCGCGCAAACGGTGAAGGAAACGATCGAAATCAGTCCATTTCACGATCCCGAGGATTCGGTGGAAATTGACGGGGTGTACGTGCACAGCGCTGACAAGATTTTGTTCACCTCGAGAAGCGTCGAAGATCCCGCCGACTGCTCCTTGGCCGTGCTCAAGAAGGTCGATGGGAACTGGGTGTGCACGCGCCTCGAATCCGCATTTGACATCGATTCCGAAGTTGTTGATTTGACTGGTCCAGTACTTGATGCGAGCGCGTTCAGTCCGTGGAATGTGGTGTTCGCGACGCATCGAAAAGCTTGGGACAACCAGCTGTTGACTCTTCAAATAACGCGCGACGCGGATCCTTGCGTGCTCGAAGTCGAAGACGACAGATGCAGCGCTTCGGTGCCGATGACTGAGGACGACGAAAACAACTACGTCACGGGCTTAGGATTAGACTTGACGGGCGCGGGTGGAACCATGCTCAACCCGCAGGATAAAAGCGCGCCCGAGTTGGCGAAAGGACCAGCGATTGTTTTCAGCACCACAGATGGAAGAATTACGATTCTGAAGTGTGCGAACTTGGACACCGAGGAAGCGCGAATCGGTGCGCAGTCGATACAGACGCAGCTGACGCTACCGACGGATTCGCCGCCGGCGATGATTCAAGCAGGGTCGTCTCCAACGCTCACACCTGCAAAGCCTTCTTTCGGCTTCGGTTCGGCGCCACCGGCGACTCCAACGTTGGCTTTCACGGCCAGTTCGCCTGCCGCCACGGCGGCGAGCACGCCGGCGTTTAGCTTTAAGCCCACTGAAACGTCCGCGACACCGGTGGCTTCGACACCAACCTTTAGTTTCAAGCCGCCGGAAGCGACTGCAACGCCTCCTCCAGCGTCCACACCTGCGTTCAGCTTTAAGCCCGCCGAGGCGGCATCGACGCCGGCGTTCAGCTTTAAGCCCGCTGAGGCGGCATCGACGCCGGCGTTCAGCTTTAAGCCCGCTGAGGCGGCATCGACGCCGGCGTTCAGCTTTAAGCCCGCTGAGGCGGCATCGACGCCACCCCCAGCTTCGACGTCGGCGTTCAGCTTTAAGCCGCCAGAACCAGCGAAGACGCCACTTGCGTCGTCAACGCCAGCGTTCAGCTTCAAGTCGCCAGAACCTTTGGCTTTTCCGACCGCGTCTCCTGCGTCCGCGCCGGCGTTCAGCTTTAAGTCGCCCGAGCCAGCCAAACCACCGGTGTCTCCGACGCCAGTGGTGTCTCAGCCGACGTCTTCTCCCAAGCCTATCGAAACGGTAAAACCAATCGAGAGCGTGAGTTTACAGTCTGTCGCTCCGACGCCACCGCGAAAGACACCACCGCCGAAACCGGCGACGCAGTCCGCGGCTGCACCGCAATCGCCAGTCGAGAAAGGCATGGAACTTCTCAAGCGGTTGAGCGTCGGGGAAATCGACGTAGACACGGCACAGCTCGAGCTTAAAGGATTGATTTTGGATAACACACCGACAAAGAGCACAAAAAAAGACTGGAGCGTATCTATGGCTAAGTTTACGCCGATCGATACCACGCGTTCACCTGGCGTAAACTTGCAAAGCTCTCCGCTTCCTTCCTGGGGCAAGAAATTAGAAGACATTAGGCGATCGAAGGAGCAAGCGAGCTCGGAGGCGGACGGCCTTAAGGCGATAGAAGACGATATGGCTTCTGTGATCGCCGAAGTAGGTGCCATGCTTGAGGATGTCACGAGCGTGACAAAATCTTTAAGCGGCGAAATCAGTGAAAGTTTGATGCCAGGAAAAGCAGACATTGCCAAGATTGAACAGTCGTCGGCGTCTGCGAAGACGACCATCGAATCGTTGTTGGATGGGAGCAATCAGTTGCGCAGCCGACTCAATGAGTTGTGGGCCGCAAACGCTTCGGACGAAACATTGCGAAGCGAGCTAGAGAGCTTGATTTCGGCGGCGTGTGAAGAAATCGATGAGAACTCAAACGTCGACGATACGCGGGAACTCAGTCCTGCATTGAAGGATGTCCAGGACAACATGCACAAAGACATGCGTACGGTGCTAGAGATGGCGGCGGATCTCGAGGCCTCAGTTGAAAGACTAGAAGCCGCCAAGAGAGAAGCCAATCGCCCTAAGCCGAAAACAATTATTCGTAGTGGATTGATAGCATTAAAGGTAGACACCTCCGCGAGTTTCACCGCGCAGATGAACGGCATTATGAAAGCCATCAACACGCAAGCCGCGGTGATTGAGGCGCAAGCTGAAAAGTTGGATACACTTCTGGCGCGCGTTCAAGAAGAGGACGCGCCGCGCGTATCGAAGATTAAGAGCACATTACCAAAGGAAAACACGCCGCCGAAACCGGCGAAACCGCTGAACGTAACCGCGAAGAAAGCTGTTGAGCCCGAGCGCTCAGCGGAACCCTTGATGCTCAAAACTCCCGTGAGTAAGATAGTGGTTGCGGATGAGGGTTTGGGGGACGACTTGGAAACCGTCATCATGTCGAGAATCGCGTCGACAAGAATCACGACGGTGAAGAAAACGACTCCACCTAAACCGAAGCAAATTTCGCCGATCAAACCTGCTGCGATTGAAAAGAAACCAGCACCCCTAGCGGCGTCGCAACCGGAGTTAGCAAAACCGCCGGCACCGGCGATGAGCTTTGGCGCCGATTTCTTGGCCAAATCTCAACAAGATTACGCCGCAGCTCAAAAGGCGTTGGATGAAGATTTGAAGAAAGCAACGACACCGACGGAGTCGAAACCGGCATTCAGTTTCGCCGCAACGCCCGCAACGAAGTCAGCCGAGACCGAGTCAAAGCCGGCGTTCACGTTCGCTCCGCCGGCGGCGAAACCGTCACCGTCTACCGAGTCTAAATCTGCATTCACGTTTGCTCCTCCATCAGCAAGCTCGAGCGCAACGGAATCGAAGTCGGCGAGTGCGGCAGCGCCGACGATGAGTTTCAGCGCTGACTTTCTCGCCAAGGCGAACAGTGGGTATCAGAAAGCCCAAACTGCGCTTGAAGAAGAGCTCAAGGGTGAAAAAGTGGAGGAGAAGAAGTCAGAGGCAAAGTTTAGTTTCGGTATCCCTGCGAGCGCACCCACGTCGACTTCGACGTCTGCAGCGATACCGGTAAGCGGTGGATTTGGTTCGAGTGCTCCCGCGTCGAAGCCCACTGGTGGATTTTCTTTCGGTACACCGGCGAAGGCCACGGCAGATTCAAAGTCTGAACTCGCGAGCGCGCCTGCGTTTAGCTTTGGTGCGAAGCCAGCCGAAATAAAACCGGCCGGCGACGTTAAATCAAAGGAAGTACCAGAAGAAGAATCAAAGAAGGAAGAATCAAAGGAGGCAACTACGCCCGTTGCGGCGCCACCCATGAGTTTCAGTGCGGACTTTTTGGCCATGGCAAACAAAGGGTATGCTGCGGCGCAAGCGGCGCTAGAGGACGACCTTGCAAAGGCGACACCCCCGCCTGGTACGCCGCCAGCGAGCGCGGCGAGTGCGTCGCCAGAGAAGCCGCTTAGCTTTACTGCCGCGACGCCGTCGCCAGCACCCAAATTCGGAATTACCGCAGCGTCGAGCTCGGCGAGCTTAGCCACGGAAGTCGCGCCTTCGAAACCTACATTTGGGTCGTCCGCGAGTTCAGCCGCGACTACAACGACTGGTATATCATCTGGCTTTGGGAGTTTCGGTTTCGGCAGTTCTACGAATTCTGCTTCAAGTGGCGGAGCAGGCGCGTTTGGGTCTACCAGTCCAGCCGCAGCCGCGGCGTCCGCACCAGTGTTCGGTGCTTCGACCTCTACAAGCTCGCAAAGTGCGCCCGCATTCGGTGCTTCCAGTGCATTCGGTGCTGCAACCACGTCGAGCTTCGGTGCAGCGCCGGCGACGAGCGCGCCGGCGTTTGGAGCAGCGCCGGCGACGTCGGGCGGTTTTGGTAAATCTTCTGGTTTCGGTGCTGCGGCAACGACGAGTGCACCCGCATTTGGGGCACCTTCGGCATTTGGTGCCGCGACAACGACAAGTTCACCTGCATTCGGAGCACCTTCAGCGTTCGGTGCCGCGACAACGACGAGCACGCCTGCGTTTGGCGCACCCTCTGCGTTCGGTGCCGCGACAACGACTAGCGCCCCGGCTTTCGGTGCGCCTTCTGCCTTTGGTGCTGCGGCGGCGGCTTCCACGCCAACAGCATTCGGAGCTGCAGCCACAGGAGCGAGTGGCTTTGCGGCGGTGGCGAGCAGCCCATCTCCCTTCGGCGCCGCGGCAACCGCGAGTGGGGGATTCGGCGCCGCCGCGACGCAAGCGACGACTGGCTTCGGTGCGGCGGCGGCGCAAAACTCCAACGGATTCGGTGGTTTCGGTCAATCTACGGGAGGTTTCGGTGCGGCGGCGACGCAAGCGACGACTGGTTTCGGTGCGGCGGCGACGCAAGCGACGACTGGTTTCGGTGCGGCGGCGACGCAAGCGACGACTGGTTTCGGTGCGGCGGCGGCACAAAGCTCGAGTGGCTTTAGCGGCGGGTTCGGCCAGCCCACGGCGTCGAGTGGCTTTGGCCAGCCCGCGGCGTCGAGTGGCTTTGGCCAGCCCGCGGCGTCGAGTGGCTTTGGCCAGCCAGCGTCTCCCGGCTTCGGCGCGGCCGCTCAAACTTCCGCCTTCGGCGGCGGATTTGGTCAACCTGCATCGCCCGGCGGTTTCGGCCAGCCATCATCTCCGAGCGGGTTCGGACAACCGCAACAACAATCCGGTTTCGGCGCTCAAAATCCAGCGTTCACTCAAATGCGACGTTAAAAAGTTCTCACCGTAGAAGGAAAAAAAGTGACATCACATCGACGACACAAATCACGACCGCGTCTCGCGACACTCGCCCGCGCGCACTCGCGTCGAATCGAAAGCGCGAAACGCCTCGCATGCGCCCGTCTGCGCTCGCACGCCAAACCCTCCACGCGCCCGCGCGTCGCGTCTGTCGGCCGCGCGACGGTCCCGCGTCGTCACCGCGCATGACGTCACGCATCGCGCGCGCCGTCGCGCCCGCGGACATCGATCTCCCCAACCCGGCGGCGATATACGACGTGTGCGACGAAGAATCCATGCTCTACGGCCCCGCGAACACGTTCGCCATCAAACCGGATGATCTCATCGTGCGATGCAAGACGGTGCTCAAGAATGGCTTCGCGAACATCGCGGGTGATTTGGCGGAAGATTTTCAATTCATCGGCCCCGTGGTCGGACCGCTTCCGGCGAAGGCGTTCGTGAAAGCGGTCGGGGGATTCGATCTCACGCAAGGATTCCCGGACATGAAGAGTAATTATTACCATTTCCGAGTCGACCCGTACGAGACGAATCGGGTTTGGTTCACGAACCGAACGACGGGGACGCACACGGGAAAGCTCGCGGGACGATTCGAAGCGACGGGGACGCGGGTGGAGTGCCCGCCGCAGGCGCTGTCGATGACGTTTAATGCGGAAGGGAAGGTGACGAAGATCACGGTTGGAGTGGTGATGGACCGCACGCTCGGTAATACGGGCGGGCTCGGTGGCGTATTTGGGTTGTTCAACGCCATCGGCTCGCCTTTGCCGTTCCCGGAGGCGCGACCTTGGAAGATGAGCAAGCGTTACCGATTGTTCCAATGGATCGGGAGGCTCGCGAGTCGCGGGAACGACGATTAGACACAAAATTGAATTATTTAAAATACAACAACGCCGCAAAGAATTGATTTACTTTCACTGTGCCTTCTCGGCACGACACGCGTCAACTTCGCGCATAAGATTTTGATTTTCTCGCATGACGCGATGAAATTCGACTCGGCGCGAGTCCGCCTCCGCCTTGACTTGACGGCGTAGCGCCGCTATGGTCTTCTCTAAATGATCTCGCTGGCGCTTCGCTTCCATCTCGCAGGCTTCGTCTCTCCATGCTTCGAAGGCTTCATCGGTATTGATGTACTTGTGGTACATCGCCTTCACGCTTTCTTTGAGGAGTTTCGCGTCTTGAATGTTGTTCGCGCACTCGTGCAAATCGCGCTGGAACCTCTTTACGACGGCGGCCGAGTCAGCGCTTTGTTTGCGCGTCCGCAGAACGTCGCGCTGAAGAGCTTCACGTTGCGACTTGACATCACGAACTTGCCTGACGAGCGCGGAATTTGAGTTGTAATACCTCAACAGTTCCTCATTCATGGCTTCAAAGTCCGATTCGCGAGCACGCACGCGCTCCTCCAAAGGACGCTGCTGCTCGCGCAAATCATCGGCTACTTTCGCGAGTTCGGCTACTTGTTTCTCGGCACGAGCAAATTTCGCGTTTGCACGCACGAGGTTTTTATTCTTCGTCTCGATGGCTCGTTCGTGACTGTCGATGGTGTCATGTAAACTTCCCGCCTCTGCTTCGAGCGCCGCAATCGTCTCCGCCATCGTCGCCTTTTCCGCGCGCAAGGTTTCGATTTCTTGCAATCGTGCGTCTTCATTCTGCTTCACAACGGCATACTTGGTCTTTGTGACGCCGTTTTCTCCACGCAGAACCAAGCAACTATCGTGTTCACGCCTTACACGCGCCTCGTAGGTCGCCTTCAACTCTTCAATTTCGGCGTCGACTTCGGTGTCCATAACGCTTCTCGCGCGCTCGAAATCCTCGAGCATCAATTCGCGATCCTTCTGGAGACCGTCGATGTCTGACTTTAAGGTTGCTATCCTCGCGTTAAACACTCCTTTCATGCTTTCTATCTCCTTTTCGTGTTCATCGACAAGCTTCGTTTCCAGCTGTTCCCACTCAGCCTTCGCGGCGTCGCTTTGCATCTTGAGATCGTCGAATCGCCGCACTTCCGTGAACATTTTGCTCGTGTAATCATCTTCCGCCTCCGTGAGTCTTTTCTCGTGATCGTCTATCGTACGCTCAAGTTCACGTTTCGTGTCTCGCACAATTGCATCACGCTCGCGCTCGAGCGCTGACACGCGTTGCTTCTCGTACTCAAGTAATCGTGTCGCCTCGTCCTCGGTCGACTTCACCTTTTCGTTCATCTCGGCTGTCTTTAACCGAAGTTGGTATTGCGACTGTAACGAAATTTCTTTCACCTGGTTTTGAAGCTCCACTATACGTTGATTGAGTTCATCTAAGTCACATCGCGCAATGAGAACTTCGTCCGACGACAAGACATCGTCTTTTGACGCCATTCGCGGCGCGATTTCGCCAGCGCTTCGTTCTGCCGCGTCAGGTTTCACATCGTACGTGAACAAGCACCCATCGTCGCCAGCGCTGTGCAGCGTGGTCTCATCATAACTCAACTTCAACGATGTGATGGGTTTGCCGTGTCCTGTGAATTCGACGTACTCACCCGTGAGTGGAATCTTGTACACGCGAACGCCGCCATTCGCCGTGGATGCGAACAATCGATGCAAAGAGGCGCTGTACGCAACGTGCGTCAACGCGACGCCACCAGACGAGAACTCGCGCACGACTTTGAATTCATCGTCGAGCTCTTTCAATTTTGCGTCGCTGGAGCACGCGATGATTCCGCCTGTTTGTCGAACGACGGTGATGGAGGTGTACGCGCTGCCTTTGTGAACATGTTCGCGTCGGCGCGCTTTTTCATCATCCTTGCTCGCGGCGCGCACGTCCCACTCGTAAATTGCGCCATCAGCGCCAGACGATATCAGTGTCGCGTCGTTATTATCCCACACAACCGATTTTACTTTTCCACAATGACCTCGCAGCACCGCGATGGATTCAAACGTGAAGACGTGGTACACGTAAATAGTGGCGCCGACGGCGGATGCCACGAGATGTCCTCCCTTGGAAAACTCAACAACGCGACACGCCTTGAGCGCAAACTCTCTCACGACGCGGAAATCGCCGTTGAGAATATGCATAAGGCGCAACTTGTCGCTAAAACCGACGCACGCGATCCAACCACTCGGATGAATAGACACGCAAAGCGGGTTGTCGAGAAATTCTTTCAACACCTCGCACTCGTTCGACGTCAAGTTCCATAAACGCATCGATTTATCCGTCGCACTGACGCTGACCATGATGCGGCGTCGACGACAAATGTCCAACGACGAGACACCGTTGAGGTGTGCGTCCGGCAGCACGCGTTTGAACCGCATTTCGTTCGCTTGCATAATATCCGCATTCGTCAACGACAGCGCGAGCACGTGCTTGTTGTCCAGAGTACAGATTACGTTGTCACTAGAAGGAGAGATGCTCATCGCGACGACCGAGCGCGCTACCTGAGGCTCGAGCAAAGCCGGTTCATAGCCTTTAACTTGATCTCCATCCATGATCGACGGCACTCCGCTGGTCGAGGTGTCGTACAAATCTTCATCTGCGCTCGCGCGCGCGGCGAGAGTCTTGACGCATTTGTACGCGCGTCCATTCTTGACCTGTTTTTTCGGTACTCGATCGACGATAACGACATCCCCTGAAGATCCTGCGGTTATAAAACCGTTTTTATACGACTCGACGCAGTTTACGCGCGTGCGTGCGTCGAGATCCGACGCTGGGAGCGCGTTGCTCGTTTCGCCGCCGCCTCGATGCACGTTCAACTCACAAACGATTTCGTCGCCCTCCAAGACGATAACCTGTCCAGTGCTCGTACCGATGGCGACGTGCTTGTCGTCGCCCTTCAACCATAGGTGCGTCGTTGCATCACGACCTTCGTCTTTCACCAAAGTGTTCAATGCCTTCACCATCAGAGGTTTCACTGTCGTTTCATTTGCTCTGTACATCCTAAACACACCCCCGGCGCACACGGCGCTGATGACCCCCGGTTCGTGCGGGGAAAACGACGCGTGCTTTATTTGTAAAGTGGGATCGGAGACACGTTGCGCAGAAGAATGTTCACCTGCGACCGTGCTAACAACACGCCGAGGCGAGGGAAGTTCCACCGCCGAGCCGTCGACGACGTTCCAACAAACGAGAGCGTGCGAAGTCGTGCTGTATCCCAGTATCGAGCGCCCGTCTTCCGAAAAAGTCAAACCATCTAAAGACACACGGTCGCCGACGCCACCGCTGGCGTTTACTCCCACGTGAGGCTTGGAGTCCATCGCACGCGTCAGCGTCCTTTTTTTCTTAAACGTCTGCGAATCGTACATCGCGATGGAACACTCGCCGCCGTCGTCGAGCACCGCGACCGCGATCGTTGACGACGATGCGTGCGCACACATAGCGCTCACCTCGCGCACATCCTTCGCGATCGGTAAGAATCGTTGCGTTCCGGTGGCAAAATCATACACCACCACCAACTTCCCCGCGACGTACGCCACCGACCCGTCGTCGATGAAGTGCATTCGCCCTCGCGCACCGGCGTCGAGACCGAACGCCGCGCGCCGCCGCATCGCCATCCCACCTGTCCCCGCGCGTTTACTACCCGCTGGATTCGCTTCCATGACCCCACGCGCCGAGGTGTGCGCGACCCGCATCCCTTCGTCTAATTTTAGCCTCCGCGAGCGCGAGCGCTCGCGACGTCGTTAACAACGCCTCAACAAGCGCGCGCATCAACGCCCAGCATCGTCGCTCTCGCGATGCCTCGACACGTCGCGCGTGATTCTCGCGCACGCAACCGCCCACCGACCATCGCGACTCCGCGCGGCCGTCATACATCCCATCGCGCGCTAGTGGTCGTCGTGCGCCGAATCCATCATCTTCAGCTCGCCCCGCAACTGTTCCATCTTCAGCCCCATGCTCCGTCGCACGCGTCCTCTCGCGTCCTCGCTCGCCGCGCTCTCGAGTAATTTTTCATACGCCGCCATCGTCTTCTCCACGCACGCGCGCGCGTGCTCGGCGTCTTCGTTAAAGTACGTCGACCCGACGCTCTCCATGGCGGCTTCGATTTCCTCTCGCGCCTCGGCGAACGCGTCGTTCACCTCGTCCTCGAGCGCTTTCCCGGACGCGAACGTCCGCGTCGCGCGCGCGACGTCGACGCGTCGTCGCGCGGCGGCGACCGTCGCGCGCGCGAGACGGCGCAACATGATGAATGAGCGAGTGAGCACGCGGGCGCGTCACAGAGTGCCGCGTCGCCGCGTCGTCGCGTCGTCGTCGTCGTCGTCGTCGTCGTCGTCGTCGCGCGCGAGATGTCGATGGCG
>Ga0181598_1003283_pt1 | contig 14170 bp, 13 predicted proteins | sample 041ome_4_FD_153295 | JGI IMG/M metagenome (GOLD analysis project Ga0181598, IMG submission 153295) | Coastal salt marsh microbial communities from the Groves Creek Marsh, Skidaway Island, Georgia - 041404US metaG (spades assembly) | ecosystem: Environmental > Aquatic > Marine > Intertidal zone >...
GTGATGACACCGCGTTCACCATCTTCAAGTGGTTCAAGGTTCTCGATCATTCCGAGGGCAGACAGTGATGCCATGCGATAGCTCGCCACGAGAATTCCCATTGCCGAGTACGCGTAGTCTTCGGTTGACATGCGCTTCCAACCACCGGTTTCGCGGTCGCGCCCGACTGTTTTGCCGCCCTTGGTCGTCATTGCGCAATGCACAAGAATTCTCTCTTGACCAAATGCCTCCCGCGACTCGGCGAATCCATCGAGCACACTTTCTTCACTCGTGACATCAACGCGACAGAACTGGCCACCAATGTCGTGAGCAACCTCGCGACCTGCTTCTTCGTTGAGGTCGAATACGGTGACCTGTGCTCCTGCACCCGCTAGCGCGTAGGCGCTTGCCCGTCCGAGCCCCGAGGCGGCTCCCGTCACAATCGCGTGAGTAACTCCCTGTTCGATCTGCATCACTGCCTCCTTCTCAGTGCGAACGTACCGATTTGCACTTCGGACGAAAGAGGCGGAGAACTAACTGGAATGAACGTTGTCGTGATTCCAACCGTAGGAAATAGCGGCACCCATTACTGCCCGGGCAAGTGTTTCGAAGCCGTCGGCAATGTCGATGCCTTCAGCCTCTGACGCGATGAAGAGGCCATCAGACCCTGCCAACGTGAGAACAGCAAGTGCATCGATCTCGGACTCATCAAGGGTGTCAAAAACGCGATGCAAATAGCGTCGAAGGCGGGCAAGGGTGGCATCACGAGTCGCCTGGAACCGCTGGCGTGCGGTGGGTTCGGAAGGCCGGCGCTCGAGGGTGAGCATCAAGCCAAGCCGCAAGAAGTCAGGGAATTGCTTGAGTTGCTCTGCAGATTGACGCATACCCGCTGCGTAGGCATCAACCGGAGAAAGGTCACCACCTTGTTCAGCAAGCCGACGAAGCGATTCGATCCAGTCGGTGTAGCTCCGATCGATCACTGCTGCGATGAGTTCGTCTTTGTTCTTGAAGTGCCAATAAATCGAACTGGCCGGCAATCCTGATCGTTCGCTGACAGCGTTGATGCTCGTTCCTTCGTAGCCACGATCACCAGCGATGTCCGCTGCGGCATCGAGGATTGCGATCCGCGAGGCAACACCGTTGGCGCGTGTGCGACGTGGTTGAGTGGGAGAGCCTGCCATGGTCAGTGGAAGGTGTAACGCTCGACGCCTGTGCCGAATTCGTCATTCGCCCACGCGTTGTAGATGATGTCCATCGAGTTACTGAGATGAGTGCCACCGGTACGAAGGTCACGCCAGAGTTGTTCAAGTTCGCGCGTCGTCCACACGGCTGCGGTGCCGGCTCGAGACATCATCGTGTTGATCGAATCGAGCACGCGCTGCACCGCGCGTACCTGATTGCGACGGAATTCGAGTCGTTCGCCATTGTCGATCGTTTCGCCGGCGGTAACTCTCGTAGTCCAGTCGTTGAACATTGCATCGATGTGGGCGATGCCAGCTGCGAGGTCGGCTTCAGCTTCGGCGAGTGCCTGCTGCTGGTATGGGTCGGTCGTGCCGACCACACCCATCGCTGAGACTCGAGTGGTGAGGTAGTCGCGGTATGCGTCGATATTGGCCTGTGCGATTCCGAATGTTGCCGCTGTGATCGACGCAGAGAACACGCATCCAAATGGAAGTTGGTAGAGCGGGGTGTCTGCCCGGCGATGACCGTATTCGCCGTCGGAGAGCCCGCTATGAGAGATCGTTCGGTACTCAGGAACAAATGCACCATCAATGAGGATGTCTTTGCTTCCGGTTCCTTCGAGACCCATGACATGCCAGGAGTCTTCGATGATTTCGTAATCGCCTCGTGGCAGGACGAAATGCTTCACCGGTGGAGGACCGCCTCGAGGGGCTGTTTCATCAACGACAATTCCACCCAAAATCACCCAGTTGCAGTGATCAGTTCCGGTTGAGTACTGCCAGCGACCAGAAAGTTTGTAGCCGCCATCAACTGGAATTGCTCGTCCCATTGGGGCGTATGGCGAGGCCGCAAGTGTGGGCGGGTCGTCGCCGAAAATTTCATCTTGCACCTCGTCAACATGGAGCGCGATTTCCCAAGGGTGCACACCGACGACTCCGGCGATCCACCCGGCTGAGGGGTTCGCCCGAGCGACAGCACGGACCCAGGCAAGGAAGTCGGTGACGTCGGCTTCGTATCCGCCGTGGGACTTCGCTTGAAGCAATCGAAAGCCGCCTGAGTCGATGAGGATCTTTGCCGCCGCATCGGTGAGGCGACCAAGTTCGTTACTTGGTCCTCGCTCGGCCTTGAGGGCTTCGTTGGCGCCTTCAATATGTTTCACGGCGGCGTGCATGATGATCTCCAAAGTTGTGTGCCTGAGAGTGCGTCAGTTACTGTAGTGATTACTACAGTAAGAAATGAAAGTAATCTTGTCAAGACCACGTCATCGACGAAATTCACGTCATCAAAGGGATCACGTCATGTTGTCATCACTCGCATACATCGGATTCGAGACGCCGGCTCTCGATGATTGGCATGAGTTTGGAACTCAGGTGCTTGGTGCCCAAGTTGTTGAGCGTCCAGACGGACTCGGCCTCCGCATCGACGATCGAGCTGAACGCATCATGATCCACCCCGGCGAGCGAAACAATCTTGCCTACTTCGGTTGGGACTGTGATGACAATGCGGCAGTCGATGCGCTGATCGACCGACTTGGGCCGATCGATATTGCTACTGCCGAAGAGCCCGATCTTGCTTCGTTGAGGAACGTTGAACGACTCGTGTCATTCACTGACCCGTTTGGCTTCCGCCACGAACTCACCACCGGGCTCGCTCACGCTGGCGAGTTTGTTGCAGGGCGCGAGATGGATGGCGGTTTTGTTACCGGTGAGGGTGGCCTCGGGCACGCCGTGATCATGGTGCCCGACCTCGACGCCGCAATGGATTTCTTCGTTGGGACACTCGGGTTCAAAGTGTCTGACCACATTGAAGTTGGCATGAGTCTGCGGTTCTTGCACTGCAACCCCCGACATCACACCATTGCGCTGAGTGGCGCGCCAGGTGTAGCTGGCTTCCATCACCTCATGCTTGAGGTCGAACAATTCACCGACCTCGGTCGAGCACTCGACATCGTGAACGACAAGAAGATGACGCTTGCAATGAGCCTTGGCCGGCACACAAACGACCTCATGACATCGTTCTACGTTCGAACCCCCTCGGGTTTCGAAATTGAATACGGAACTGGTGGACTGCTCGTCGATGACGAGAATTGGGAAGTCGATACCTACGATGCGATGAGTTTCTGGGGCCATCGTCCTCCCGAAGAACGCCTCGTTCCCGGAATCATGCGTCGAGTTGGCTGATCCCAACACTTGATGTCACAACAACCGATACGACTCACACTGAAGGAACTCACATGAAGATTGCGAACGCTGCAGGACGTGCCGTCATCGTTATTGGAGACAGCGCTGTCGATATTGCGACTGCATCAGAGGGATGTTTTGGGCCCGACATGATGTCGATCTTTGACAACTGGGAGGAGTTCTGCACCTTCGCAGCAACAATCACCGAGGGAACGGACGCCCTCGACATGGCAACGCTGCAGCGGCCGGTAACGGCCCCACGCCAAGTGTTCGCGATCGGCCTTAACTATCGCCAACATGCTGAAGAGTCTGGGATGGAGATCCCTCAAGTTCCGGCCACGTTCACGAAGTTTCCCGCCTCACTTTCGGGCCCGTTTGACGACATTCCGATCGTTGGCACATCTGTTGACTGGGAAGTTGAACTCGTCGCAATTGTCGGTCGAGAGGCAGACAACGTGTCGGTCGATGATGCTTGGTCGTATGTCGCTGGTCTTACGGTGGGACAAGACATCAGCGATCGCAAACTTCAGATGGCTGCAGGACGCCAGTTCTCACTCGGTAAGTCACGTCGCGGGTTCGGACCAATGGGCCCGTTCATCGTTACTCCTGACGAATTTGAGAACCCAGACGACCTCGCGCTCGGTTGTTCTGTTGATGGCGAAGTGGTCCAAGATGCCCGCTCAAGCGACCTGATCTTCGACATTCCGACCTTGATCGCAGAACTTTCATCCGTGCTCACTCTGTATCCGGGTGATGTCATTTTTACCGGGACCCCAAGTGGGGTTGGTATGGCCCGCAAACCTCCTCGGGCTCTTACGCCCGGCAACGTGCTCGAAACCTGGGTTGAAGGAATCGGCACCATGCGCAACACCTGCGTCTAATCGGCGTCCCGGGTGCTGGCCGTCGAGGTGTTGCCTGCGACCATAGGGAATGCCAAAACTTACGTCTGAAGAAGTTGAGCAGTTCTTCGAGGAGCCAGGTCACCTCGCGAGGATCGGAACTGTTGATGACGATGGCATGCCGCGCGTTGTGCCGCTGTGGTTCATCATTCGAGATGGGCATTTGCTGTTCACGCCGCGTACCCCGGCACTCATTTGGAGAAACCTTCAGCGCGATCCGCGTGTCGGAATCTCAATCGATGAGGAATCCCATCCGTGGCGAAAGGTCACGGTGCAGGGTGTGGTTGAGGTTGTTCATGACCCCGGGAATGATGATGAATGGCGTGATCTCTATCGAGCGATTGCTCGCCGCTATGTGCCCGATGGTGCTGCAGATGACTATGTCGATGGCACCGACGATCAGCCGCGTGCATTGTGTGCAGTGAACCTTTCCTCTGCTGACACCAGATTGACAACATGGCGGATGCCTCGGCGGGGAGAGGACATTCGTGGCGTCTGGCACCAACGGTATTACGTCCCCGGAACAAAGTGGTCTGACTCGTAATCGTTCCGCCTGTTGTATGCCTACCTAACGTTTGTTAGGTTGACGGATATGCGACGGACACGCGACACCCCAAACGGCAGACAGCGTGTGCTTGATGCTGCAGCCGAACGGCTTGTCGCGCAGGGCTATACGGCCACAACACTTCGAGAAATCGCAGCTGATGTCGGCATTAAGGCAGGCTCGATATACCACCACTTCGATTCGAAAGAAGACCTCTTTATCGAGGTATTCAGCCGTGGAATCGAAGTCATGGTTGAGGCATTCGAGAGTGTTGACGAATCCCCTCACTTTTGTGAGACCATCAATGACCGAATTGAACAGCACGTTCGAGCACACCTCGGTGCTCTGTTCGAGCACGGCTCGTACACCGCCGCTCACGTCACCGCCTTCTTCACTGCACCGAACGAATTGCGCTCGGCGATCGTTCCCCTCCGAGATGCCTACGAGCATCGTTGGAACTCGCTCCTCGCAGATGTGCTTCCCGATGTCGAGGCGTCGCGGTTACCTCTTGCTCGTCTCTTTCTCTTCGGCGCAATGAACACAACTATCGAATGGTTCGACCCACGCGGTGACCTCAGCCTCGATGGCCTCGCCAATCTCATCACTGTCCAATTCCTTGAGGGTGTGCATTCCCTCAACCTTCAACGGAGCACACAATGACGTTCCAAATAATTCAAAGCCGAGTCGATCCGGCGGGTGACCTTTTTGCGACTAACACTGCCGCCTACGGCGAGCTGGTCAGCACGCTGCGTGAGCGGCAACAGATTGCGATCGATGGTGGCCAAGGACGGCAAAAATCTATTGATCGTCACCATGCTCGCGGCAAGGTGATGGCTCGAGATCGAATCGATCTCGTCACCGACGACAACACGCCATTTCTTGAATTCTCAACTCTCGCTGCGTGGGGTCAATACAACGACGAAGCGCCAGGCGCAGGCATCGTGACCGGTATCGGAGTGGTGCACGGTGTGCCATGGGTGTTCATCGCAAATGACGCAACGATCAAGGGTGGATCACTTCTGCCGGTATCGATCAAAAAACATGTGCGAGCCCAAGACATCGCGGCAGAAAACGGTCTTGGGGTGATCTACCTCGTCGACTCCGGTGGGGCATTCCTCCCATTGCAGGATGAAATTTTCCCTGACCGAGACCACTTTGGTGGAAGCTTTCACCGGCAGGCTCGAATGTCAGCTCGTGGGCTTCCCCAACTTTCGGTCGTCCTTGGGGGATGCACTGCTGGCGGAGCGTATGTGCCGGCACTCAGTGATGAGGTCATCATGGTCGAAGGAATCGGCCGGATTTTCCTCGGCGGTCCACCGATTGTGAAAGCGGCACTCGGAGAAATCATTGACCCTGATGACCTTGGTGGTGCGGTCAAGCACACACGGGTATCGGGCGTGAGCGACAACATCGTGTCAACCGAGCATGAGGCGTACGCACGCCTGCGAGAAATCTGCGCAACAACAAACCGGCGACGTGTCGATCATGACGGTGGATGGCTTGAACGAACCCCGGTTGAGCCACCGGCGTACCCGGCGGACGATATCTACGGCATCATCAATGCCGACAGCCGTATCCCCTTCGATGCAACTGAAATCATCGCTCGACTTGTTGATGGTTCAAGGTTTGCCACCTTTAAACCTGAGTGGGGCACGTCGATCATCACGGGATTTGCCCGCGTCCATGGCTACCTCGTCGGCGTGATCGCAAATAACGGCATCATTTTCTCTGAAGCGGCTCTGAAGGCAACACATTTCATTGAACTTTGCGAGCAGCGTCGAATACCGCTGCTGTTCCTGCAAAACACAACCGGGTACATGGTTGGTGATGATGCAGAGGCAAGCGGCATCGCAAAACACGGAGCGAAGATGGTTGCCGCTGTCGCAAATGCCACAGTCCCGAAGTACACCGTGCTCATTGGTGGAAGTTACGGCGCCGGCAATTACGGCATGTGCGGACGTGGGTTTGACCCGCGGTTCCTCTTCGCTTGGCCGAACTCACGTATCGCGACAATGGCTGCCGACACTGCCGAAACGGTGCTCGTCGATATCCGCCGTGCCGGTCTCAAGGCAGACGAAACCTCCGAAGAGCAGATTGCCGAAATTGCTCGGACAATCCGCGAACAATACGAGACGCAGAGCGATCCGTATTACGCCACCAGCCGACTTTGGGATGACGGATTAATTGACCCGGTGCATACCCGTGATGTGCTCGGCCTTTGTCTCTCTCTAGCCGCACGACAGGACGAACCGGCAGCAGGTCCGGGAATCGTTTACAGGATGTGAGGAAGAAACCATGAAGATCCTCATTGCAAACCGTGGAGAGATTGCTCTCCGAATCGCCACCACTGCGTGGCGCCTCGGCCATGAAGTTGTCGGTGTGACGACCGATGTCGACGCCGCATCGCAACATGCTCGTGTGTTGAACGCCATCACGATCTCGTCCTATCTCGATGGAGCCGCAATTACTGCTGCGGCTAGAGCATCTGGATGCGATGCAATTCACCCCGGATACGGCTTCCTTTCGGAAAACGCCGAGTTTGCGCGAGAGGTCGCTGCTGCCGGTCTCACATGGATCGGTCCGAATGCAGATGTCATCAACTCGATGGGATCAAAAATCAACGCTCGCGCAATTGCTGAATCTGCTGGTGTTCCGCTCATTCCTGGCTATTCAGATTCACAGGCCGATGACGATCTCCGCTCTGCAGCCGAACGCATTGGGTATCCCGTGCTGATCAAGGCATCTGCTGGCGGCGGTGGTCGTGGAATCCGAATTGTTGAAACCACCGATCAGTTCGCAGGCGCACTCGACGAAGCGCGAAATGAAGCAGAACGTGCATTCGGAGATAGCAGCGTCATCGTTGAGCGGTACGTACAACAACCACGACATGTTGAGGTCCAACTCATTGGTGACAAGCATGGCCGAGTTGAACATCTTGGGACGCGTGAATGCTCTGTTCAACGGCGCTATCAGAAACTCTTCGAAGAAGCCCCGGCACCGAACCTTTCTGACGCAACACGTGACGGGCTGCATGAAGCCGCAGTTCGACTTGGAGCGGCGGTCGGCTACGACTCTGCCGGCACCGTTGAATTTGTTGTCGATGGCAGCACCGGGGAGTTCTTCTTCCTAGAAATGAACACTCGCCTGCAGGTGGAACATCCGGTCACAGAGGAAATCACCGGGCTCGACCTTGTTGAGCTCATGATCAATGTTGCAGATGGTCAACCTCTGCCGGCCGAGCTCGGCGAGGTGACCTTTACCGGCCACGCATGCGAAGCCCGAATAGCTGCAGAAGATGCAAGCCAAGGCTTCATGCCTTCAATTGGAACTATTGACATTCTTGAGGTGCCAGAAAATGTCCGTTGGGACTCTGGTGTCGTGGCGGGAAGTTCGATTACTCCGCACTTCGATTCAATGGTCGCGAAGCTCATCGTGTCTGGCAATGACCGACCGGCTGCTCTTGCCGCGATGCGCGCTGCGCTCGACGACCTGTTGATTGCTGGTGTGACGACCACGACCGGATTCCACCGTTGGCTCCTCGATCAGGACGCACTTGTCGAGGCCACTGTGACGACACGACTTCTTGATGCGATTGAACTTCCGGCGTCGCCTGACCTCGCAACCGATATCGCCGCTGCGCTGTGGCGTGAACACCGACGTGGTGAGGCGTCAAACGTATGGTCCGAAATTGGTTCGCTACCAATGACACCTCATATTCATCAGCGGTCGTTGGGGCTCCGCTCTGATGATGGCGAAATTCACGAGGTGGCTGACACGAGTGGAGTTTCGGCATCGAATTCCGTGAGAAGTCGCATCGATGATTCGACCCGTCGGATTGCCATCAATGTGAATGGACATACCCAAGCGTTCACCGTTGTGTCGCGAACAGAACGCTGGGCCGCTGACCCAACTGGACGCTCATCGGGTGGCGATGCGCTCGTGTCACCGTTCCCGGCTGTCATTGCTGAAGTACGAGTGAGCCCGGGAGATGAATTGAAAGGCGGCGATGTCGCCGTTGTCATCGAAGCAATGAAGATGCTGCACTCGGTGACGGCAAGTGGCGCAGCAACCGTGAGTGAAGTGCTCGTTGCAGTTGGTGACCAAGTCGCCGGCGGGCAAGAACTCATCAGATTGACCAGCGAGAACGAATAACGACTTCTGAAGAAAGGACACCGAAATGACCCACAGAAATATTTACATGACCGATGAACTCCAGGCGATTTACGATCAGACCGTTGAGTTCGTCGAACGAGAAGTGACACCCCACGGTGAGCAATGGGAACTCGATGGCAAAGTGCCACGTGACGTGCTGAAGAAAATGGGTGCGCTTGGCATGTTCGGACTCCGAGTTCCTGAAGAGCATGGCGGCCTCGGGCTTGGCATGTTGGCCTCGGCGACCTTCTCTGAGGCCCTTGGAGCCTCGACCTTTGGAGGTTTTGATGTGAGTGTTCTCGTGCACACTGACATGGCTGGACCACACCTCATTAACTCAGGAACGAAGGAGCAGTTGGAGCATTGGCTTCCAGGCGTGCTGTCTGGCGACACGATTCTGTCAATCGGCGTGTCTGAGCCCGATGCCGGTAGTGATGTGGCTGGAATGAGAACCAACGCTGTGCGCGATGGCGACGGCTGGCGGATCAACGGCACGAAGACGTACATCACAAACGCGGTCTACGGCAATATGACCATCGTTGCTGCCCGTACCAGCACCGAGAATCGCTATGGCATCACCATGTTCTTGGTTCCAGCCGGAACGGAGGGTTTCTCGGTAGCAAAGAAACTCGACAAGCACGGATGGCGTTGCTCTGACACGGCAGAGCTCGTCTTTGACAACGTGTGGGTCGGCGACGACCAAGTACTTGGCACCGTTGATCGAGGGTTCTACGAGACGATGCGTAACTTCCAGAATGAGCGCATGGTGCTCGTCGGGATGGGTGTCGGTGCTGCTCAAGTTGCACTCAACCAGACCCTTGAACACGTCCAGAACCGTCCAGCATTTGGTGGTCATCTCTGGGATCTCGGTGCAATTCGGCAGCGCCTTGCCATGCGTCAAGCCGAACTCGATGCTGTTCGGGCATCGATGTACCACGCTGCCTGGATCGGTGATGTTGGTGAAGACAACGTGAAAGAGATGTCAGGCGTTAAGGCGTACGGGGCTGAAGTCGTGAACAACATCATGTATGACTGCGTGCAATTCCACGGCGGCATGGGCTACATGCGTGAGACCCCGGTTGAGCGAATGAGCCGCGATGCGCGAATTTTGCCGATCGGTGGCGGGGCAACCGAAGTCATGCTGGAAGAGGTTGCAAAACGATCGGTGATTGCGTGAACCAACTCGGTCGACTTCGTTCACTGTTGTTCGCACCAGCGGTGCGCCCCGACTTCATTGCGAAGCTTCCCGAGCGTGGGGCTGATGCAGTGGTTGTCGATTGTGAAGACGCGACTCCAGCCGGTGCTAAGGACCTTGCCCGGCAGCACGTACGTGAACTCGTGCCTGCTTTAGCTGCACAGTGCAAGGTCACCGTGCGCGTGAACGCCGTTGCAAGTGAATGGTTCGAAGAGGACATTTGCTCGGGAGTCGTTCCCGAGGTTGCGGCGATTGTCGTGCCAAAAATCGACAGCGTTGATGCGCTCAACACGGTGAGCAATGCTTTGGAGGCAAACGGACTCGGTCACATCGGAGTAATCGCTGGTATCGAGACCGCTCTTGGGGTTGCTGATGCTCGGCCATTGCTTGCCCACAATCGCGTGATCGCCGCATACTTTGGCGCTGAAGACCTCATCGCCGATATGGGTGGTGTCCGGACGGCATCGAATGAAGAAGTGCTGTATGCAAGAAGCGCAGTTGCACTCGCAGCGCGTCTTGGCGGAGTCCCGCTTCTTGATCAGGTGGTCACCGACTTCAGAGACGACGAGCGCTTTGTCGCAGAGTGCGCACAAGCTCGGGCGATCGGCTACTCGGGCAAACTGTGCATTCACCCCGGTCAGGTTCCGTTAGCAAACGCAGCATTCGTTCCATCGGCCGAAGAGGTCGATCGGGCGCGTCGTCTACTTGAGGTCTATGAGCGAGCGACATCTGAAGGACTCGCCGCAATCGATTTCGAAGGTCAGATGGTTGATGAACCTCTGGCAGTCCAAGCACGTCGTATCGTCGCAACGGCTGAGGAATAGGAGAACAACTCATGGCTGACATCATCCCCAAAGGAATGTGGTTCGAAGAACTCACACCAGGTCTCGTTGTGCAACATGCGCTCCGACGCACGGTCACCGAGTCAGACAACGTGCAATTCACTGTTGCGACAATGAACCCTGCGCCACTTCACCTCGACTTTGCGTACGCCGAAACAACACAGTTTGGTCGGCCGTTAGTGAACTCGATGTTTACCATTGCCCTCGTTGTAGGACTCTCTGTTCATGAACTCACTCATGGAACCACCGTTGCGAACCTTGGATTCGAAAAAGTGAATTTCCCAGCACCGGTCTTCCATGGTGACACCATTCGAGTCGAGTCCGAAGTGCTTGAGGCTCGGCCGTCAAAGTCACAAGACGATCGAGGAATCGTCACGTTTGAACACCGTGGATACAACCAAGATGACGTGCTCGTCTGTACCGCTGTTCGACAGGCAATGATGCATCGCCGCCCCGGCTGAGACGTGAACTAGTCAGAGGATTTCACTGAAGCAAGACTTGCTCCGGTGTTTTCAGGAATGGGCGGCAGTCGAAGTGTGAGTAGCCACGTCAGACCAACGAACACTGCGCATCCAGCGAGTGCAACGGTCAGGCCGCCAGCCAGAAATAGCAATCCTGAGAGCAGGGTCCCAACAAGCCGTCCGGCCGCATTCGCCGAGTAGTAGAAACCAACGTCGAGCGCGACGCCCTCGTCATTCGAGTACGCAAGTACTAAGAACGAGTGCAGCGCCGAGTTCATTGCGAACACCACACCGAACGTGACGAGTCCGATGACGACGACCCAAGTTCGAGCGATATCAATTGCAACGAGGATGGCGAGAGCGGTGGCGGTCACACCAAGAATGAATCCCCATTGGCGGGTTGCGACCACTTCATCGGTGGAGTTGCCGTTGCGTGTCAGTAGGCGGGGGGCTGACGACTGCACCACGCCGTAACCGATGACCCACAGGGCAAGAAACGCTCCAACGGCTTCGTGAGCCCAGCCAAGCTCATTGGCGAGAAACACCGGCAGCGCGACGACGAACCAAATATCGCGAGAACCAAACAAGAAGAACCGGGCAGCAGACAGCCGATTGATTTCTGAGGACTTTGAAAGGATTGATCGAAGTGGCGCTTTCTTTTTCGCTTTCCCAATATCTGCGTTGAGAAACAACAGCAGAGCAACGACGGTGATTGCCAGCGCCCCGGCCATTGACCACAGGGTGGCTACGAAACCGATCCATGACAGCAATCCCGCGCCGATGAAGAAGCCAACGCCTTTGAGGGCATTCTTTGAACCAGTGAGGATGGCAACAAGTCGAAAGAGTCCTCCATCTCCTGCGACCTCTTTGACAGCACTCTTTGACGACATCTTGGTGAGGTCTTTCGCCACTCCAGAGAGTGCTTGAAGTGCCATCACGAACGTGACGGCAAACCACACCGGCCAGTCATCAGATAAGAAACTCATTGCTGCCAGTGAGAAAATCTGCGTAGAAAGTCCTGCGATCAGCGTGACGTTGAGACCGCGTCGAGAACCGACCCAACCGCCCAGAAGGTTGGTCACAATGCCCATGAATTCGTAGGTGAGAAAGAGGAAGGCGATTTGCACCGCCGAATACCCGAGATCGTTGAAATGCAGAAGAACCAACATCCGCAGCGCACCGTCGGTGAGGGTAAAGACCCAGTAGCCAGCGGTGACCAGAATGTAATTACGAAGGTTCATGAACGATCTGCTGCGAGCTGGACGAGTTCAACGAGACGATGTGCATAGCCAAACTCGTTGTCGTACCAGACCAGCACCTTGACGAAGCAACCATCGACAACCATCGTCGACTGCGCATCGACGATGCCCGAACGCGGATCGTTGACATAGTCAGCAGAAACGAGTGGCTTGGTTTCAAACCCGAGTACACCAGCGAGTGGTCCCTCTGCAGCCTGCTGAAGAATGCTGTTCACCTCATCAACCGTGGTGTCCCGCACCATCGACACCGAGAGGTCAGTGAGAGACGCATTGAGCATTGGCACACGCACAGCAATGCCGTTCAGGCGACCAGCGAGCTCGGGGACGATCATGGTGACTGCGGTGGCCGAACCAGTTGATGTCGGAATCAAACTATTGAGTGCTGATCGGGCTCGCCGGAGGTCTTTATGCGGGGCATCGACGATCACTTGGGTATTGGTCACATCGTGAATCGTGGTGAGAGTTCCCCGTTCGATACCGATTGTCTCATGCAATGTCTTGACCACCGGGGCGATCGAGTTCGTCGTGCAACTTGCCGCTGTTGCAATGGGGAAAGCGGACGGCGAGTACATGCTCTCGTTGCATCCGATAACAACATTGAGGACGCTGTCGTCCTTCACCGGGGCAGCAACAATCACCGACGTTGCCCCGTTGTTGAGGTGTGGCTGCAGGGTTGGGACAGATTTGAATTTGCCGGATGACTCGATGACGATGTCGACCCCGGCGTTCGACCAGTTGATCTCAGATGGCGAGGCTTCACTCGAATACGTGACATCACGTCCATCAATGGTGATGGTGTCGCCGTTGACGCTGACGTCACCTTCGTAACGCCCATGAACGGTGTCAAACTCGAAGAGATGCGCTGCTGTTTCGGCGTCACCCTTCCATTCATTGATATGGACAAGTTCTAACGAGGGGTGGTTACGAAGTGCCCGGGCAGCGAGCCTGCCAATGCGACCAAAACCGTTGATACCAACGCGAGCCATACAGTCATCAAAGCATGGTGCAGTGATGAACTCAACTTAACCTTGGTGAACGACAGGTGAACTTTTGGTGCTCTTACACCTTGTAGACGAGCGTTCCAGTTGCGCACACCTTCCCTGAACTCGCGCCTGTCACTTCGGCTGAGCAGAACACGATCGATCGTCCTTGACGGGTGACCCACCCCTCGCAGACCGCATCTTCATCACTGATTGCACCCATGTAGTTGATGTTCATCGAAATCGTGACCATTCGTGTCGGTTCAACACCAACTCCGCCAAGGGCAGGCACCACAGCGGTATCGATGAGACTCGCAATTGCCCCACCGTGCATGATTCCCGCAGGTTGCATGATCTCAGGCTTTAACGGCATTCGAAGGCGGGCGTAACCAGCACGAATGTCTTCAACAATGAACCCCATATGAAGGTTCATGTTGGTGTCTTGGTCCCAACTCGGGAACCGTGACCACACTTCACGAATGTCGTCGGTAATTGGA
>Ga0181598_1003290_pt1 | contig 14148 bp, 13 predicted proteins | sample 041ome_4_FD_153295 | JGI IMG/M metagenome (GOLD analysis project Ga0181598, IMG submission 153295) | Coastal salt marsh microbial communities from the Groves Creek Marsh, Skidaway Island, Georgia - 041404US metaG (spades assembly) | ecosystem: Environmental > Aquatic > Marine > Intertidal zone >...
TCACATTAACACCGGTTGTACCTAATAGTCTCAACTGATTTCCGGTGACCAATAATCCAAAATTATTTGGTGTCACATAACTCCTCGAAATCATGGATCCGTCGATCAATCCTTTTGCTATACCGCCATCATCGTCATAGATGCTCATTATGATCTTCTGTATCACACCCAGTTTCTTGACTTTCACAGGTGGTGATAACCAAATTGGCATACTGAATGTCAATGTGGCAACATCTATCTCTGAATCCGCACCCACTGGTATGGTCCTTGAGCTGAAGGTCACTCCTGTCAGTTCAACGTAACTGAGACTGGTCCAATCTATGTAGTTGTCGGACTTCTGTATCTCGAAGTCTGGGTTGAACAGGTAAAGTATCTGTTCCATTATCTGTAGTTTCTGGTCCGTGTTGGAACTCCATATGTCCGCCGTGACTTCCAACCTGAATGGCGAAGGCATCACCTTCTCTATGGTGTATCCAGCACCCAACTGATTGGTGTATTCTCCAGTGGATTCGTCGTATGCACGTTCTTTCAGGTGCTGTTTCTCTATGTGATAGGGATTCTGCATCCTGTCCCTGTCGTAGTTCAGTTCCCTCACATAGCAGGCTATCTTTGGTGCGTAGGCCAGTGCGTTCTCTGAGTTGTTACGTATGATATTGGCCACCTGTCTGGTTGGATCACCATAAACAACGGGCACTGCCCTCAGTTGGACCTGTCCATCTGAACCCCTGCCGGTCTCCACAGAGAAGTTGCTCAATATCCTGATGAATTGAGTGAGGAATTTCCTAACCTGTCCTTCGTAAAAATGTAACATCCTTAATTGTCAGCCTTTGGTTTCAACGCGTCTGTTAATGCCTGTCTCTGTTCAACAGTCAAACCATTAATGGTCGAACTGGTTGAGTTGTTTACGAAACTTGTCTTATAGTTGGCACGTGAATCATTGTTTGTAGTAGTTATTCTTACAGAGTCCTCAATTTTGACCCATCTGGTTCCATCGAATCGGAACAACCTGTTTGGTAGGTAATCGGTCCTTAGGAAGTAGTCGCCCTTGTCAACATTTGATGTTGGGAACGATATGCCAAATCCCGCCGGGTTGCCGTTTGGTGCCACACCATCACCGTCTAGGTAGAATCCGTAGTGTGAAGCGGCCGGAGTGTCTATGACTGCGTTCACTGTCTTATCTGAACTTACCCTGTCAGTATCGTTCACATTGTCCGTCCTGATGTTGCCCCTCTCGTCAATGGGAGCCACGTAATACTGTTTGTAGTTGAAGCCGGACTTCGGAGCGTCTGCTTCCGCCTGCGCAACAATCTGATCGTTGATGGTCTTCTCCCTGTTGTAGGTGCTCATGTAACTGGCAACGGATCCTGCCGTTGTGGCATCTCCGATGATGTCCTTGAATTCCTGCGAATCCACCATCGTCTTCATCTTCAGTCTTAATAAGTGTGGCCACCAAGTCTGTGAGAATCCCTCCGCGGCCCTGTTTACATCTTCCACTACATAATATCTCTTTAGTGCTATAGGGATTGATTCGTCTAAACTGTAATCTTCCTTCATGTGTGGGAATTCTATCACGTCTCCTGCCATGGGTTTCCTGCCGATCCTCTCTACTATATCGTTCAGATGAACTGTAAGGAATAATGTGTCATTCTGTAGGAACATACCAAACTGTGAAAGATTGAAATCAGCGTCCTGTACGTTGTATATGCCCCTGACCACGTACACATCACTGGCGTATTTCCTATCTCTGTTCTCTAGGAATAACAAATCTTGTATGGTCCTCTCGTTTAGGCTGTCTCCGGAGTACTGCGGTTGCGTGGGACTGGCCGGGCCATCCTTGTTGGTGTCGCCTTGATCGTAAGGACCCAGATACTTGTGGAAGTGTAGGTCCGTGCCGCCCACCTGGAACATCTCCTTGATGTTGCGATCGAAGAACTTGTAGTCGTTGCCTTTTTCAGGCTTGAAAATGGATAATCTTGGCATATCATACATATTTATTGCTGGCATCACGACAATAAATATGAGTATGTCAGAACTCCAAACAGGACAACAGGAAATATTTGATTACGTGAAGAACAATCTCGGCGATGGCATGATCGACGTGGAATTGGACCCAAAACACTATCATACGGCGCTGGAGAGGTCTGTTAACAGATACAGACAGAGATCGTCGAACGCCGTGGAAGAATCATACGCTTTCCTGGAACTGAAAAAGGACCAGAATTCATACATCCTACCAGACGAGGTGATCAACGTGAGGAACCTCAACAGGAGGACCGTAGGTTCGAGGACAGAAGGCGGGGAAGGCGGAACACTGTTTGAACCATTCAACCTAGCCTACACCAACACATATCTTTTAAGAGCAGGCGCCACTGGCGGATTGGCCACTTACTACGCTTTCGCAAGTTATCAAGAACTTGTGGGGAAAATGTTTGGAAGTTTCATACAGTTTCATTTTGATGTGGCAACCAAGAAACTGACAATAACACAGAGACCTAGGGCCGACAACGAAACCGTGCTGATGCACACCGACAACTACAGACCGGACATCACACTGTTCAAGGACATCTACGCCAAGCCGTGGATCAGGGATTACACATTAGCAGTATGTAAAGTGATGCTGGGCGAGGCCAGAGGTAAGTTCAACACCATAGCGGGACCACAGGGTGGGACCTCATTGAATGGCGATGCTTTGAAGAACGAAGGTAATGCTGAGATGGAAAGACTTGACAGCGAGATAGGTAATTTCCAAGAAGGCGGAACTCCGCACAGTTTTGTTATTGGTTAATTGCCAATCACTATCATTTAAATAATACTGTCATGACAAAATCCAATTACAAGAAATATTCTGACCTCTCACTGGATGAATTAGAGAAACTGGTCGAGGAATTAGAAACAATGAGCATCAGGGCCTTGAAGGAAGGTAAAAAAAGCCTGAGGGTTAGCATCTTGAAATCAGTCAGAAAAGCAATCAAAGAGATTGAAAAACGTCTAAAAAAATAGTATAATAATCCTATGCTGATAGGAGTAGTAGGATTGATAGGTTCTGGTAAAGACACAGTTTCTGATAGACTGGCACAGAAATACGGTTTTAGGAAGGACTCATTCGCGAAAAGTCTCAAGGACGCGGTCAGTTCCATGTTCAATTGGGATCGAGACATGCTGGAAGGCAAGACAAAAGAAAGCAGAGAATGGCGTGAGAAAACCGATGCTTTCTGGAGCAAACGTTTTGGCAAGGATGTGACTCCCAGATGGGTATTACAGCATTTTGGCACGGAAGTCATGCGACAGAATATGCATGATGCCATATGGATTGACAGTTGCATGGCTAGGTATGATGGCAAGCCCACTGTGATAGCGGACACGAGATTTGAAAACGAGATCAAGACAATACGAGAAATGGGCGGTAAGATAGTGCTGGTGAAACGTGGCGCTGATCCAGACTGGTTCACTGACTATGTGGAGGGCAATGTGGTGCCAAAACACATACATTCCTCAGAATATGCCTGGGCCAAATCCGAGTACGATCACCTCATAGAGAACGATGGCACAAAAGAGGAACTATACAGCAAAGTCGATGACTTAATCGTCAGCAACAAGATCACCCACACGCCAACCGAGTCTACGGACCCCGGCCAACCGCTGGCAATTGGCGCAAACTGTTTTTAAATTAGTAGCCACCGTATTCCTCAGATTCCCGTCCACAAACAGCACGTCCAACTGTGCTTTATCCTGTGCCTTGAATCCACACAGTTCACACTTCCGATGCTTCTTGTAACCCGAACGCTGTAGTGCGGTTATGCCACCTACACGTTTGCCCATACGTTTCCTATTACAGGTATCACACAGGCTACGCCAGTACACTCGGTCTCCACGGCGATAGGCGTAAGCCCTAGGCTTGGTCCTACACTCCTTGCACAATGGTCTATCAGGATATCGCATGTGTGTATTTACGTCGCCTATATAGGCACCTGGAAAATGGTAAATTATGTCAACAAAACCGTATGATATAATAAATAACTCTGTATACGTTAAACTTGCAAGGAGAAAACGAAAAATGGCTTTAACATCACCAGGAGTAGAGGTTTCAGTAATAAACGAGAGTTTTTACGTACCATCAGATGCGGGTACTACACCTCTTTTCATAGTAGCATCATCACAGGATAAGACCAACGGGGCAGGAGACGGCACGGCGGCAGGAACAACAACTGCTAACGCCAACACTGCTTACTTGATCTCATCACAGAGAGAATTAACAGAGACTTTTGGGGATCCAAAATTCTACACGGACGCCTCAGGAAATTCATTACACGGTTATGAATTGAACGAATGGGGGCTACAAGCGGCCTACAGTTTCTTGGGTGTTGCCAATAGGGCATACGTTCTGAGAGCTAACGTTGACACATCAGGATTGATCGGAAGTGCTTCGGCACCGACGGCAACACCATCAGATGGCACATACTGGTTTGACCTTGCATCAAGCACGTATGGTATATTCGAATGGTCAGCAACAAATCAATCATTCACAACAATCACTCCTATATTGATCACTTCAACAAGTGACCTAGAAGGCGCGGTGTCTACTGGTGCACCAAAGGCTTCAATAGGAACGATTGGCAGTTACGCGATCAACACGACTCACGTGACCAACAAGATCTATAAGAAAACGGCGAGCAACACCTGGGTGCAGGTTGGATCGTCAGACTGGCACACATCACTACCAGTAGTGACCGTGGCTTCCGGAACAACAGTAACATCGGGCAATTCATTTGTCATGAACGGTATCACGATCACACCGGGTGGAACAGCATTATCAGATGTTGCCACGGCGATTGGATCTAACGTGACCAACGTCAGTGCGAGTGTTAACGCCACAACAGGTAACCTAGAGATCTTCCACAACGGTAGAGCAGTGGGTGATTCATCGGCGGGTGCCAACACAATCAGATTTGAAGAAGGTAATGGAGTACTAGCTCAATTGGGAATCACAGCAGGTGTCAAGAACGGTGTTAAATTCCTTCAAGACAAACACACCAACAGACCCACTTGGAAAACAGCAGACGAGAACAGACCTAATGGTTCTGTATGGTTCAAGACTACCAACGCAAATGCTGGTGCCAACATTGTTGCCAAAGTTTACAGCACATCAAGTGCGAGCTTCTCATCAGTGGCGGCTCCATTGTATGCCACGAACCACTCAGCGATCTACAACCTAGACGCCGCTGGCGGTGGGGCTAACCTAACTGTTGGAACTTTGTACACACAATACAACGTGACTGAAGAGTCAATCACAGCAGGTGATTCAGCAGACCAAACACCAAACGTAGGTGACTTCCAACTGTTCAGATACGAGGGTGGTGCTACAGTTATCACAAGCAACAACGCCACACCAAGTTTCACTAGTGGAAACAAATTCAAGATACAGGAATCAAAGAAGAATCAAGAAGCATTGGCCACTGCTGTCGAGATAACACTCGGCGGAACAGGTGCAGATGATTTCATCGCGGCAGTTAATGGTGCCGGACTGACCAACGTCAGCGCAATCAAACTAACAACAGGTGAGATCAGGATAACACACGCACTGGGCGGTGACTTCAGGATGTTTGACACACTGGGAACACCATTAGCGGATGCTGGATTCAGTGCCTCAACTGCACATGCATACGGAACATACACGGCGAACAGCTCAACACTGATCGACAACTTGTATGACCTGCCAACAGGTGAAAGCCTTGACTCGAGCGCCAACACAGGTATCATGGCTTCGAACTGGAAAAGATTGAGTTACACAGCGTCAACAAGCGCACCAACAAATGAGCCAGCAGATGGCACATTGTGGTATGACTCCAACATAGACGTTGCAGACATCATGACACATAATGGAACAACATGGAAAGGCTACGCTCAGGTTTACAGCTCGACCGATCCAAATGGTCCACAGTTCTCAGCAACAGCACCTACCACACAGTCAGATGGTACTGCTCTAGTTGACAACGACTTATGGATTGACACAAGCGACCTTGAGAACTATCCAAAACTTTACAAATACAATACAGCGGCTACACTGAGTTCAAACAACACGGCCAACCAAGTGGCAGTGACCACAACTGGTGCGGCGTGGGTGGCTGTTGACAAAGCGGATCAGACCACAGAGGACGGTATAGTTTTCGCGGACGCCAGATGGCACACTTCAACTGACAAAGCGGCGGGCACATCAACCGCGGCGGGAACACCATCAACAATCAAGGACCTGTTGAGTGATGACTTCCTAGATCCAGACGCTCCAAACCCAAACAACTACCCACAGGGCATATTGTTATGGAACACTAGGAGATCCGGCTACAACGTCAAAGAGTACAAGAACAGTTACATCACAACAACCAAGTATCCAGGAAGCGGATCAACTGGTTTGGGTAACATCAGATACAGCAACGAATCTGTGTCATCATACTACCCAGACAGATGGGTGACCAAGTCTAGCAATAACGCAGACGGATCTGGCTCTTTCGGAAGGAAAGCACAGAGGAAAGTGATCGTACAACAACTTAAATCAGAGATAGACACAAACCAAGCAATCAGGGAAGACCAAAGAGGTTACAACGTGATCGCTTGTCCTGGTTATCCAGAAGTTATACAGAACATGATCAACCTGAACACAGACAGGAACAACACTGCGTTCGTGGTAGGTGACACCCCACTGAGATTAGCGGGCACATCAACTGCAATACAAAACTGGGCCAACAACACGGCATCAGCATTGGACAACGGTGAGGATGGTCTCGTGAGCTCAAGTGATTACCTAGGAGTGTTTTACCCATCAGGATTGACCACAGACAACACAGGCAAATCTATCGTGGTGCCAGCATCACACATGATGATGAGGACATTGGCCAACAACGACAACATCGCTTTCCCATGGTTCGCACCAGCGGGCACGAGGAGAGGTATCGTGGACAACGCCACATCAGTTGGTTACATCGATTCATCAAGTGGTGAATTCCAAACAATATCTGTTACGGAGTCAGTGAGAGACTCAATGCATGAGGTCAAAGTGAACCCGATCACGTTCTTCTCAGGAGCAGGCATCGTGAACTTTGGTAACTTGACCAAGACGACGGCAAGTTCAGCATTGGACAGGATCAACGTTTCAAGGTTGGCAGTGTATCTGAGATCACAATTGGATGCAATCGCTAAACCGTTCATCTTTGAACCAAACGACGAGTTAACAAGGAACGAGATCAAGGGTGCGATCGAATCATTCTTGTTAGAGCTAGTTGGTCAGAGAGCATTATACGACTTCCTAGTAGTGTGTGATGACACAAACAACACACCCACAAGGATCGACAGGAACGAACTGTACGTGGACATAGCGATCGAACCAGTGAAATCGGTTGAGTTCATTTACATTCCGTTGAGAATCAAAAACACAGGAGAAATCGCAAAATTGGGGAACTAATTTTGAATAAATAGGAGAAACAGATGGCAATATCAACTTTATCAAAATTCACAGTACCACTAGCGAACGATCAGAGTTCAGCATCACAGGGATTGTTGATGCCAAAACTACAGTATCGTTTCAGAGCGATCCTGGAGAATTTTGGAGTATCAACACCGAGATCAGAACTAACAAAACAAGTGGTCGACATCACGAGACCAAACTTGACTTTTGACAACGTGACACTAGACGTGTACAACTCAAAAGTCTATGTGGCAGGCAAACACACCTGGGAACCAATCACCATCACGTTGAGAGATGATGTGAACAACTCAGTGACCAAACTGGTCGGAGAGCAGATACAGAAACAGTTCGACTTCTTTGAACAGTCAAGTGCGGCATCAGGAATTGACTACAAATTCACCACAAGGATTGAGATGCTGGACGGCGGTAACGGAGCGAGCACACCAAATGTGTTAGAAACGTTTGAATTGTATGGTGCATACGTTGAGAACGTGAACTACAACACGTTAGCATACGCGACCTCAGACCCAGCGACTATTACCATGTCAATCAGATACGATAACTGTATCCAGACTCCAACAGGAACTGGAATTGGAACAGCGGTGGCTAGAACTGTAGGTACTCTAAGTACTGGTGGCGGTCAGTAAGAATCAAACAAGCAATTATAAACATCAAAAGCGCCTTTATATGGCGCTTTTTTTGTGGCCATAAATACGCATATGCCAAGCATTAGCAACTTCCTACAAGGTTTCCAAGACGGTCTTCCCGGGATGAAGGATTACCAACACGCATCGAGACTGTATCTGGACGACAACTACAAGTTGATGCCAAAACAGAAATTCCTGTTCCACGTGGTGTTCAACACAGACGAATCATTGTTCCAATCGTCTTTCACCCAAAACGAAAGATACGAACTCAACATGCTGGTCAAAAGTTGCGACCTACCTAAGTACAACATGAGCATGGAAGAGAAAACTCAGTACAACAAAAAAATGTACACAACCACGAGAATTGCTTATGAACCAGTTGTTATCACATTCCACGACGATCATGCAGACACAGTCAACGCCTTCTGGAAGAAATACTACGAGTACAACATAGCAGATCCTGTTGGTCTAAATAGCGATCTTTCCATTTCGAATACAAAAGATGATTATTACGATTGGGGAGATAAAAGAACTATAACAAAATTTGGTCTCGATACCCCCAAACAGAGGAGGAAGCCTTATCTCAAAGGCATTGAGATATTCGTGCTTCACAAACAGAGATTCACATCAATGACTTTGGTCAACCCTGTTATAGGATCTTTCAGCCATGATAACCTAGATCAAGCGGAGGGAGGCGGGGTACTTTCGAACTCTATGCAGATATTATATGAGACCGTATTGTACAAGACCGGAATCATCAACAAGAACAATGTTCCTGGATTTGCTACGATAAATTATGACAACTCACCTTCTCCCTTGACCATACTAGGTGGTGGAACCAACAGCATTTTTGGTCCAGGCGGTGTTGTGGACGGTATAGGATCTGTGATTAAAAACGTGCAATCAGGGAACATACTGGGAGCGATACTGTCAGCATCAAACACCTACAACAATGCCAAAAAGATCAAGAAGAAAGATGTCAAGTCTGAACTTAAAGGAATCGCAAAAGATGGTATTTTAGAGATAGGCAAACAGGCAGGAACCATAACCAATCCTGTGGCACAGTTTTCTGTTGGAGCGGCTGTGGCGGCTGGCGTGGTGCTGGCTTCTGCAAAAGGCACGTCGGACTCAAAAAACAAATCCAACACAACAGTAATCACAAACCCAACATTGGACACAGTGAATTTTCTTACATCAGACGAATCATTTAATCTAGTGTCTGATGACCCAAGCATCAGAGATCAGATAGCGGCCGGAATATATTACAAGGACATAGGTTCTCGTAAAGGCTTGACGGTGGCCGAATCTGATGTTGAGTATGCTGGTTCATCGACAAACATAAAGACTGTGTACAGAAATAAAGCAATCACGGATATTAGAAAATTAGTGACCGAAGGGTATATAAGAGTTGAAAGAGCAACACAGAATGTTGCGTTAGCAACCGAAAAAGGAAATCTATAATGGACGAACTCTACACCAACTTACCACCAAAGGATAAAGATCAATTAGATCAGACTATCAAAAAACTTACCACCTCTGATTATGAGAACGAGTACCAATTCAACGTGGGCGAGTACGACAGCACCATAGCATTCTTCGTCAAGCGAGGGTTCTCTAGGACGGCGGCGGAGTCGACAGCATACGCCATACTGTCACAGGCCAAGATAGATGACATCAAACCACAGGTGATATTGGACAAACTCACATACGCCTCACCGGTATTGCTGTCAGAACTGATTACTATAATACTGAACGCCAACAGATACAAGTCCAGCAGGTTGGGTGTGAGACAGACTCTGACCACGAAGGACACTGTATCTAGGAACATCATAGACTAATGATACCAAGATTCGCTAGGGGCAAGTTCTCCCCCAAGAACGCGGAGAAGTATGTAGGCACCAAAACACCCACATATAGGTCGAGCTGGGAACACGCTTTCATGAGATTGTGTGACGAACATCCTAATGTATATCAGTGGGCAAGCGAATCCATCAAAATTCCTTATCGTCATCCGTTCACGGGCAAGTACACCGTGTACGTGCCAGACTTCTTCATAGTGTACCAAGACAAGGAAGGTCGTAAACATGCCGAGATGGTGGAGGTCAAACCCATGAGCCAGACCACAATGGAATCCGCAGGCAAGAGCCTTGCAAAGAAGAAACAGGTGGTGATCAACATGGCTAAATGGGAGGCCGCTTCAGCGTACGCCAAGCAGAGGAGAATCAAATTCAGGGTAGTGTCAGAAGAACAATTATTCCACAACGGTAAACGTAAGTAAATACGACGATGACAAAAAAATTAGAAGACATTTTGAATTTACCAAACGTCAAGGAAGCGTTTAAAGAAGTCGATAAGAAGGAAAAAGATAAAAAACTAAAAGAGACCGCTAACGGTGGAACTACTGGCAATAATCTGGATCCACAGACCAAGAAGAACTTAGAAAAGAGCTATGCGGAGTTTGACAAGATAGCGGCCGCACTGCCACAGGTCAAAGGACTGGGAGAGTTGTCAGATCTGGAACTGGATAAACTGGCCATAGAAGCCGAGGAGAGCTACAAGAACCTCATGGACTTGGGGATGAACGTTGACTCGCGTTATTCGGGACGTATATTCGAGGTGGCTGGTAACTTCCTGCGCAACGCCATAGACGCCAAGGGTAGCAAGATAGACAAGAAGCTCAAGATGGTAGAACTACAGCTCAAAAAGATGAAACTGGATAGAGACGGACAAAAGGATGGTGGTCCCATAGAGGAAAGTGACGGATTTGTTATCTCTGATAGAAACGAATTAATGAAAAAATTGTTGAAAAAAGACTAATGTCAGATAAAAAATTCGTAAACGAGATACCAAGACTTCCTAAAGGCCATCACCTAGCAGTGGAACACGAATGTTTCAATTATCCCAGTTGGAATCATTATTTAGATTCCAAAAGCCCTTACCATTTTGATAAATGGCGAGATGATTCAGATAACAATCATATAAACACAAATCTATCATTTAGATGGAAAACTGATATAACAAAAGAAATATTTCCATTCGTGAGAGAAAAATCTAGGAACATACATCCAAACGATATAGCGGTACTACACGCCGCATGGTGGTTACACGAGATGGAAGTACGAGGAATGGATCACGTGGGATTCAAAGAAGTGGTCAAACCCGAAAAACATCCAACACTAACAAAAATAGTCGATTGGTTTGATTGGGAGGGAGAAGTACAACCCATCATAATGGAGAAAAATGTTGGAAATTTTGAACCATATCATGTGGACACAATGGACGGACACCCTAGTGGTTATGGTATTAAGAAACTACAGCGTATAATAATACATCTTCAGGATTGGGAACCTGGACAGTTCATTCTATGGGGAAATAGGAATGTACAACAATGGAAGGCCGGTGACAGTATCTCGTATGATCCCAGCATACCCCATGCCACAGCAAACGCATCAAGATATAGGCGTTATTCGTTGAGAATAACAGGTATACCCAGCGAAAAAACATTGAATAAGATAAAAAACGGAGGAGTAGTCAACATATAATAAGCATCAGTATCGCTTAAAAAAGACTAAATATTGCATATGAGCACGTTTAAGGACTATCTAGCAGAATCAGTAAAGTCGTATGACTACAAAATTAAGGTAGCAGGCGCTATTGACAAGGATTTCGCCAACAAGATGGAAACGGCACTTGCTAAATTTGAAGTGTCCAAGATGTCAGCGGGCAAGAAAACACCCATAATGACCATGCCATTAGATTTCCCTATGCTGAGCAACGAGGAAGTGACAATCTTTGATGTCACAACGAACTATCCAGTGTCAGTGAGGGAATTAAAAGAGTACCTTTCAGACAGGATGAGAATTCCAGCCACACATATCGTTGTGAGGAAGCCAGGTGAACCTACAGAGGAATACCAAGACCAGATGCAGGTGAAATCAGAGTACGCCAACAAACTGCACGACATCGAGTACAAGGATGCCCCTAAGGTGAACGCAGAAGATTTCCACAGCACCAAGGCCAACATGAGCCTGTTGAAAGAATTACTAAAAGACAGAGAAGCCCACGCACTCAATATGGAAGTGGGTAAAGACAACAAAACACAAGAACTACAGAGCAACGAAGAAAAAGGAACACCAAGTCCTCTTTCAAAGGCCTCTAACCCACACCCAGACCCAAAAAGGAAATAAGCCATGGAAATGATAGACGTACTACAAAGATTAAAAGAAATCGCAGAATCAAAACCTGAATTGGTCAAGGACGCTGTGGAGAACGTTGAGAGAACAAATCCAAAAGTTGACGAGAGCAGAATGAAGGATTACCTACATGACGAAGCGGAAAAACTTTCAAGAGAAGAATTCATCAAGAAGCATGGCGAGAGCCTGGCAGGTTTCTGGGACAGCATAAATGGCACAGAAGAGGCCACTGAAGGCAAAATGCCAGCGGGACTAAAAGCATACCACGACAAAAAAACAGGCAAAGAAGACAAAAAAGAAACAGTGAAAGAAGCAATACAGATTTCAACAGACAGCCCACAAGAGGCCAGCATGATGATGCAGATACTTGCATTAGCAGGGGTCAAGCCAGTTGATGCGGCAATGATCGGTGCGGAAGAACCAGCGGCGGATCACGGCACGGACGGTGATGAAATGGCCAAGTTCAGAAACATGGTTACAGCACCAGATGAAGAGAAGGCCGAGGAAACATTCGCAAACGAACCTGAAGAGAAAGTGTCAGACATTGATACATTAGTGAACGTACACTCAGGTGGTTTGAACAGACGCAAACAGCAATTCGCGAAAGCACAGGACGGAGACAACGCTATGGCGGTCGCCCAGGAAGACAAGATCACAGAAGAAGAACTTGCCAACAGCCTGAGAGCACAGTACGAAAGTTTCAAATCAGCATATCAAACAGAAGCCAAAAAAGCAAAACCTGACTTCTTGGATATGGACAAAGATGGCAATAAAAAAGAACCAATGAAAAAAGCCATCAAAGATAAAGAAGCAAAGTAATACTTTTCCAATTATCCAAACAGCGTTAAATACTACATCATGGCGTATGTATCACTAGATAGCGACCAAATTAAGAAGGCGCACAAGAAACACAAATATACCAAAGAGCAAGTTGAACAACTTGAGAAGTGCATGGATCCAACAACCGGACCATTGTATTTCATGAAACAGTTTATGAAGATACAGCACCCGGTCAAGGGAGAAATGAGATTTGAACCTTTCCCGTACCAGGAACGCTTGATCGAGAGCTACAACAATCATAGGTTCAGCATAGCCATGCTACCCAGACAGACCGGCAAGACTACGTGTGCATCTGGATACCTCATATGGTACGCTATGTTCCGACCAGATTCACAGATACTAATCGCCGCACACAAATACGCGGGTGCATCAGACATCATGTCGAGGGTGCGTTACGCATACGAGATGTTGCCATCGTGGATCAAAGCGGGCGTGACACAGTACAACAGGAACAGCATAGAATTTGACAACGGCTCGAAGATAATGGCCACGACGACTACAGAGAACACAGGTAGGGGTATGTCACTCACACTGATATACTGTGATGAGTTCGCGTTCGTGCAACCACCAGAGAAGGCTAAGGAATTCTGGACATCACTATCACCGACCCTGAGTACAGGTGGTAAGTGCATGATCACATCAACTCCTAACTCGGACGAAGACCAATTCGCCATGATCTGGAAAGAGGCCAACAAACGCTTTGATGAGTACGGCAATGATAAGATAACAGGCACCAACGGTTTCTACGCCATGAAGGCACACTGGTCAGAACATCCTGACAGAGACGAGGCATGGGCAGATGCGGAACGATCCAGGATTGGTGAAGAGAGATTCCGAAGGGAACACGAGTGTGAGTTCTTGATATTTGATGAGACCTTAGTATCTAGTATAGTGTTGGCAGACATGCAGGGCACACCTCCCATAGAGACAACAGGACAGGTACGTTGGTTCAAAAGACCAACCCCAGGACACACCTACATGGTGTCACTAGATCCATCGATGGGTACAGGAG
>Ga0181598_1003292_pt1 | contig 14138 bp, 6 predicted proteins | sample 041ome_4_FD_153295 | JGI IMG/M metagenome (GOLD analysis project Ga0181598, IMG submission 153295) | Coastal salt marsh microbial communities from the Groves Creek Marsh, Skidaway Island, Georgia - 041404US metaG (spades assembly) | ecosystem: Environmental > Aquatic > Marine > Intertidal zone >...
AACAAGTGAGACATTGCGAGGTGATTTACCACATCACCGGCGCGATTACTTTCGTCAACGAAACGCCGAGGGTGATTGAACCTATTTACATCGCGCAGTGGGGGACCATGTGGATTGCCATGAGAAGGGAAAAGAGAGACCGACGACATTTTAAACGCATGCGATTCCCGCCGTTTGACGACGAAGAACCGCCTTTAGATTACCAGGATAACTTGTTGGACGTGGACCCGTTGGAGGCGATCAATTTAGAGTTGGACGAAGACGACGAAGATCGACACGTGTGCGAATGGTTTTACGACCAAAAACCGTTGCGATGGGACTTGGATTTCGTCAACGGGAGTTCCTACAAAAAATGGCGGTTGCCTTTACCGGAAATGGCGACGCTGTATCGTTTAGCCGGTCAGTTATTGAGCGACTTGACGGACAAAAATTATTTTTACTTGTTCGATCACAAATCCTTCTTCACGGCGAAAGCGTTAGGGATGGCCATCCCGGGAGGTCCAAAGTTTGAACCGTTATTCAAAGATAGCGACGCGGCGGACGAAGACTGGAACGAGTTTAACGATATTAACAAGTTAATCATTAGATCGGCGATTCGAACGGAGTATAAAGTTGCGTTTCCGTACTTGTACAACAACCGACCGCGTAGGGTAGATTTGGCGACGTACCATTCACCGATGGTGATGTACATCAAAACCGAAGATCCAGATTTGCCGGCATATTATTTCGATCCTTTGATTCATCCAATCGCGTTTTATAAAAGTAGTAGCAGCGAAAAGAAGAAAGAAGAAGAAGAAGAAGAAGAGGATTGGAGCGAAGACGACGATTTCGCCTTGCCCGAGGAAGTCGAGCCGTTGTTGAAAGATTACGATTTGTACACGGAAAACACGACGAACGGTATCGCGTTATTGTTCGCACCTCGGCCGTTTAACTTGCGTTCGGGATACACGCGATCGTGCATCGACGTTCCGCTCGTCAACACTTGGTTTCACGAGCATTGCCCGAGTGGATACCCGGTCAAAGTGCGCGTTTCCTATCAAAAGTTGCTCAAGACATACGTCATGAACCAATTACACAAGAAACCACCGAGGCAAGTGAAACGTAAATCTCTGTTCAAAGCTTTGAAAAAGACAAAGTTTTTCCAGTGCACCGAGTTAGATTGGGTCGAAGCCGGTTTGCAAGTCTGCAGACAAGGCTACAACATGTTGAACTTGTTGATCCATCGCAAGAACTTGAACTATTTGCACTTGGATTATAACTTCAACTTGAAACCGGTGAAGACGTTGACGACAAAAGAACGTAAGAAGTCTCGATTCGGGAACGCGTTCCACTTAATGCGCGAGATTTTACGTTTGACGAAGCTTACCGTAGACGCGAACGTCCAGTATCGATTAGGTAACGTGGACGCGTTTCAATTGGCGGATGGTTTGCAATACATTTTCTCGCACGTTGGACAGTTGACTGGGATGTACCGATACAAATATCGTCTGATGCGCCAAATAAGAACGTGCAAGGATTTAAAGCACCTGATATACTATCGTTTCAACACCGGACCGGTCGGGAAAGGCCCAGGCGTTGGTTTCTGGGCGCCCATGTGGCGGGTCTGGATTTTCTTTTTACGCGGCATCGTCCCGCTTCTCGAACGATGGTTGGGTAACTTGTTAGCTAGACAGTTCGAAGGTAGAAATGCCAAAGGCATCGCGAAAACTGTCACGAAACAAAGAATTGAGTCTCATTTTGATCTAGAGTTACGAGCAGCTGTCATGCACGACATTCTCGATAGCATGCCGGAAGGCGTGAAGCAGAACAAAGCGAGAACGATTTTAGCGCATCTTTCCGAAGCCTGGCGAAGTTTCAAAGCGAACATTCCCTGGAAAGTCCCGGGCATGCCAGTTCCGATCGAAAACATGATTTTACGATACGTGAAGTCTAAAGCCGATTGGTGGACGAACGTTGCGCATTATAATCGCGAACGGATTCGCCGCGGCGCGACGGTGGACAAAACCGTCTGTAGGAAAAATTTAGGCCGATTGACCCGCTTGTGGTTAAAAGCAGAGCACGAACGTCAACACAATTACTTGAAGGATGGACCATACGTGACGCCAGAAGAAGCCGTGGCGATTTACACCACCACCGTGCACTGGTTGGAATCCCGAAAGTTCTCGCCGATCCCGTTCCCTCCGTTGTCGTATAAACACGATCGCAAGTTGTTGATTTTAGCTCTCGAACGATTGAAGGAAAATTATTCCTTAGCCGTTCGTTTGAATCAACAAGAGAGGGAAGAGTTGGGTTTAATCGAGCAAGCGTTCGATAACCCGCATGAAGCTTTATCGAGAATTAAACGACATTTGCTAACACAAAGAGCGTTTAAAGAGTGCAACATGGAGTTTATGGACATGTATTCGCACTTGATTCCGGTGTACGCGATTGAACCTTTGGAGAAGATCACGGATGCGTATCTGGATCAGTACATTTGGTACGAGTCCGATAAGAGGCACTTGTTCCCGAACTGGATTAAACCATCTGATACAGAGCCGCCTCCTTTGTTGGTGTATAAGTGGTGTCAAGGCATCAACAACTTGACCGATATCTGGGACACGAGCGAAGGCGAATGCGTCGTGATGTTGCAAACGAAATTTGAACGAATGTTCGAAAAAGTCGATTTGACCATGTTGAACCGCTTGTTGCGATTGATTGTCGATCATAATATTGCCGATTACTGCACCGCGAAGAATAACGTAATCATTGCGTATAAAGACATGTCGCATACGAACTCTTACGGGATGATTCGCGGGTTACAGTTTGCCTCGTTTTTGACGCAGTATTATGGTCTGGTTTTAGATTTGTTGGTGTTAGGTTTGACTCGAGCGTCGGAAATTGCTGGTCCACCGCAAATGCCGAACGAGTTTATTAGTTACCGAGACGTTCGAACGGAGACCAGACATCCGATTCGTTTATACTCTCGATACATCGATAAGCTTCACATCTTGTTCCGCTTCACCGCGGAAGAGGCGAAGGACTTGATTCAAAGATATCTCACCGAACATCCCGATCCGAACAACGAGAACATGGTAGGATATAACAACAAAAAGTGTTGGCCGAGAGACTCGAGGATGCGCTTGATGAAGCACGACGTAAACTTGGGACGAGCGGTGTTTTGGGACATGAAGAATCGTTTGCCGCGATCGTTGACGACGTTGGAGTGGGACAACGGGTTCTGCTCTGTGTTTTCAAAAGACAATCCGAACTTACTGTTTAACATGTGCGGATTCGAAGTGAGATTAATGCCAAAGATTCGCATGCAAACCGAGTATTTTGCACAAAAAGATGGCGTGTGGAACTTGCAAAACGAGGAGACGAAGGAAAGAACAGCGCAAGCGTTTTTGCGAGTCGACGACGAAGGTTTGAAAGCGTTCGAGAACAGAATTCGACAAGTCTTGATGTCCTCCGGGGCGACGACGTTCTCCAAGATTGCGAATAAATGGAACACGGCGTTGATTTCGTTGATGACGTACTATCGAGAAGCTGTGGTGCATACGCAAGAACTTTTGGACTTATTGGTCAAATGCGAGAACAAAATTCAAACTCGAATCAAGATTGGCTTGAACTCAAAGATGCCTTCGAGGTTTCCCCCGGTCGTCTTCTATTCACCTAAAGAGATTGGTGGGTTAGGAATGCTCTCTATGGGTCACATTTTGATCCCGCAATCGGATTTACGATATTCTGTCCAAACCGATTCAGGCGTCACGCACTTCCGTTCGGGCATGTCGCACGAGGAAGATCAGTTGATTCCGAACCTCTACAGATATCTGCAACCTTGGGAAGCTGAATTTACGGATTCGCAACGCGTTTGGGCTGAATACGCGTTGAAGAGGCAAGAAGCTCAAGCGCAAAATCGAAGATTGACGCTGGAAGATTTAGAAGACTCTTGGGATCGCGGCATTCCGAGAATCAATACGTTGTTTCAAAAAGATCGGCACACGTTAGCGTACGATAAAGGGTGGCGAGTTCGCGCGCACTTTAAAGAGAACCATTTGATGAAGATTAACCAGTTCTGGTGGACGCATCAAAGACACGACGGCAAACTGTGGAACTTGAACAATTATCGCACGGATGTCATTCAAGCCTTGGGCGGCGTAGAAGGTATTTTGGAACACACGCTGTTCAAAGGCACGTATTTCCCGACATGGGAAGGTCTATTTTGGGAAAAAGCGTCTGGTTTCGAAGACTCGATGAAGTTCAAGAAGCTCACCAACGCACAAAGGTCTGGTTTGAACCAAATTCCAAACCGTCGTTTCACATTGTGGTGGTCTCCGACGATTAACCGAGCGAACGTCTACGTCGGATTCCAAGTGCAGTTGGATTTGACTGGAATTTTCATGCACGGCAAAATTCCAACTTTAAAAATTTCTTTGGTTCAGATCTTCCGAGCGCACTTGTGGCAGAAGATACATGAATCGTTGGTCATGGACCTATGTCAAGTGTTCGATCAAGAGTTGGACGCTTTAGAGATTGAAACCGTGCAAAAAGAAACGATCCATCCGAGAAAGTCGTACAAAATGAATTCGTCGTGCGCGGACATTTTACTCTTTGCGTCGTATAAGTGGCAAATCTCCAAACCGTCCTTAATGGGCGACGTGAACGACCAGTTTGATCAAAAGTCGTCGAATAAGTTTTGGTTGGACGTCCAGTTGAGGTGGGGCGACTTTGATTCTCACGATATCGAACGATACACCCGCGCGAAGTTTCTCGATTACACGACGGACAACATGTCCATTTACCCGTCACCTACGGGCGTGATGATTGGCGTCGATTTGGCGTATAACTTACACGCTGCGTATGGTAACTGGTTTCCGGGATCAAAACCATTGATTCAACAAGCTATGGCGAAGATCATGAAGGCGAATCCGGCGTTGTATGTGCTCCGCGAGCGCGTAAGAAAAGGCTTACAGTTGTATTCCTCGGAACCGACGGAGCCGTATTTGAACTCTCAGAATTACGGCGAGTTGTTTTCAAATCAATGCATTTGGTTCATCGACGATACGAACGTCTACCGAGTCACGATTCATAAGACGTTTGAAGGGAACTTGACGACGAAACCAATCAACGGTGCCATATTTATCTTCAACCCGAGAACAGGTCAACTCTTTTTGAAAGTCATTCACACGTCCGTGTGGGCCGGTCAGAAGCGTTTAGGGCAGTTGGCTAAATGGAAAACCGCGGAGGAAGTTGCGGCATTAGTTCGATCTCTACCGGTCGAAGAGCAACCGAAACAAATCATCGTGACCAGAAAAGGCATGTTAGATCCTCTGGAAGTGCACTTGTTAGATTTTCCGAACATTGTCATCAAAGGAAGCGAGTTGCAAATGCCGTTTCAAGCGTGCATGAAAATCGAAAAATTTGGCGATTTGATTTTGAAAGCGACCGAGCCGCAGATGGTTTTATTCAACATCTACGACGATTGGTTGAAATCTATCAGTTCGTACACCGCGTTCTCTCGATTGATATTAATCTTGAGAGCGTTGCACGTGAACAACGACAAGACTAAGATGTTGTTGAAGCCGGACAAAACGATCATCACGCAGCCGCACCACGTGTGGCCAGATTTGACGGACGAACAGTGGATTAAAGTGGAAATCGCTCTCAAAGACTTAATCTTGGGCGATTACGCGAAGAAGAACAACGTCAACGTCTCCGCGTTGACGCAATCGGAAATCCGCGACATCATCTTGGGCGCCGAAATCACCCCGCCTTCGTTGCAACGCCAACAAATCGCGGAGATTGAGAAGCAAGCTGCGAACGAGGACGCGGCGCAGTTGCAAGCGGTGACGACGAAAACGACCAACGTGCACGGGGACGAGTTGATTGTTACAACGACGTCTCCGTACGAGCAATCTACGTTTGGTTCGAAAACCGATTGGAGAGTTCGCGCGATTTCAGCGTCGAATTTACACTTGCGCGTGAACCATATTTACGTCAACTCGGAAGACATCAAAGAGACTGGGTACACGTACGTCGTCCCGAAGAACGTTTTGAAGAAGTTCATCACCATTGCGGATTTGCGCACGCAAATCAGCGGCTACTTATACGGCGTCTCTCCTCCGGACAACCCGAACGTGAAGGAAATTCGTTGCGTGGTTATACCGCCGCAGTGGGGCAATCACGCGACGACGCATTTACCTACGCAGTCACCCGATCACGAGTATTTGAGAGATTTGGAACCGTTAGGGTGGATACACACGCAACCGAACGAAACGCCACACTTGCCGCCGCAGGATTGCGCCAAACACGCGCAAATCTTGGAGAAGAACTCCTCCTGGGACGGCGAAAAAGCCATCGTGGTCACGTGTTCCTTCACTCCCGGTTCGTGTTCGTTGACGGCGTACAAACTCACTCCAAAAGGCTACGAGTGGGGAAGACAACAAAAAGACCAAAACGTCGGCAACCCGCAAGGCTACCATCCTTCGCACTACGAAAAAGTCCAAATGCTTTTATCCGATCGTTTTTACGGCTATTACATGGTCCCAGATGGCCAACCTTGGAATTACAACTTCATGGGCGTGAAACATTCGGCGAGTATGAAATACGCGTTAAAGTTGGCCAATCCAAAGGAGTATTACCACGAGAGTCACCGACCGACGCACTTTCTCGATTTCGCCTCCGCGGACGACCAAGATTTGAAAACTTCTGGTGGAGCTAATACAAACGGTGGAGTGGAGAATGCGAACGTCACCGAAATCGATCGCGAGAATGTCTTTGAATAATAATACTATTAGTCTTATTGCAGATCTGAGAGCGCAGGAGAGAGAGTTCTTTTTCTAGAACAGACAATTGTAAAAAAATTCCTAGAAATTCCTTCATTCTTCGTCTCACGCATAAAAACTCGTTTATCATTAACTCTTCTTCTAAAGATAATACTAAAAGTAATAATGGGAGGACGAAGGAAAAATCCACATCCGAAAAGAGCGGAAAATGCGAGGACGGTTTTGAAGGAAGAGAAAGAAGAACCAAAGGTGTTGTGTTTGAAGATTCCTCCTCCTGATGTGGATGAAGAAGATGATGAATTCGTTGGGGAAGTCGAGATACAAGATGAGATTATACGAAAAGAAATGACTACTTGTTCGACGAAGAAAGCGGCGAAGAGAAAGAGAGGACAACACGAGTGCGATGTTTGTGAGAAGGTGTTTGTGAGCGCATCTAAATTGGCTATACACGTGCGTATTCACACGAAGGAGAAACCGTATGAATGTGATGTGTGCGAGAAGCGTTTTAGTGAATCTGGTAGTTTGACAAGACACATGCGTATTCACACGAACGAGAAACCGTACGAGTGTGATGTGTGCGAGAAGCGTTTTCGTCACTCTGATACTTTGAAAAAGCACATGCGTATTCACACGAACGAGAAGCCGTACGAATGTGATGTGTGCGAGAAGCGTTTTACTACATCTGGTCATTTGCAAACCCACATGCGTATTCACACGAACGAGAGACCGTACGAGTGTGATGTGTGCGATAAAGCTTTTCGTGATTCTAGTAGTTTGAAAAAGCACATGCGTATTCACACGGACGAGAGACCGTACGAGTGTGATGTGTGCGAGAGGCGTTTTAGTGATTCTGGTAATTTGACAAAGCACATGCATATTCACACGAACGAGAAGCCGTATGAATGCCATGTGTGCGAGAAACGCTTTCGTCGATCTGGTACTTTGAAAAGGCACATGCATATTCACACGAACGAGAAGCCGTATGAATGCCATGTGTGCGAGAAGAGGTATCGTCACGCTAATACTTTAAAGTACCACATGCGCACTCAACATTAGCTCTTTCATAATGCGCATATCCGTAGTATACGTTGTATCGCATTTAAAGCGCGCTTTTGGTAGATACGAAGAGATACCTCTTTGCGCGACGAATACTCGAACACATCGAAATATTTTCCTTCACTTCGTCACTTTTCCAAAACTTGCGAAAAACCGCGCGCAACTCCCGCGCAAAAGAGAGATGACGTCTTCTCGCACCCCGAGACGAGAAACCGAAGCTGCTCTGCCACCACCACCACCGAATACTTTCAACGCGACTACTACCGCGACAGAAAACACCGCGAGATCCGACGACAACGAGCGCGGGCCGTTACTGAGAACACGACGAAGAATTCCAAAACGCACGCGTTTCACGCAAAATCATCCGCCCGGTTTAACTCGCCTTGAGCGGCACGGAAATCTGGGAACGGTTCAGCTATTACACCACGAGAGCAGTTCTCGTTTTATACGCGCGAGACGTGATATTCGTCCCAATCGATGATGAAGGAGAGAAAGAAAACTTCGTTTGGTTCGCGCAGAGTTTTGCCAAACTGCACGGAGTGGATTTGCGCCACACCTCGGATATTTCCGAGGAAGCGCGACGCGCGCGAGTCGACGCGATCAGCTCGAAACTCTACGGCACGTACACCGCGTTCGTCTATTTAACCCCAGTTTTAGGGGGATATTTAGCGGATTTTACTTCGAAGCATCGGATGATATCGATCGGGATTGTGTTGATGTTCCTCGGGAACTTCTTCGTAGGTGCGGAGAGGAATGCGTTTTTCCTCGGGCTGGTTTTAGTGGCACTCGGGAACGGTGGGTTTAAACCGAACGTTTCCGCCAGATTGAGCGAGATGTACGAGAATAAATTAGTAGTATCTTCGGGTGGTTTTCAGGGATCGGAGAGGAAAGGGAAGAGGAGGATGCTTCTCTCGAGGAAGGATTCGGCGTTTGGGATTTTTTATTGCGCCATAAACGTCGGCGCGTTGTTCGCGCCCTTAGTGGCTGGATTTTTAGCGGAGAGGTTCGGGTATCGGAGTTGCTTTTTAGCGGCGGCAGTTGGGATGGTTTTCGCCGGGTTGGTGTATTTCACCTTTCAGAGGAGATTGGTGTACCGAGGGGCGGCGTTAGATATCATCGTCGAGAGTAGAAAGAGTAGAAGGCGGAGAAACAACGATACGAACAATACTACCAACAACATCACAGACGATTCAGACGACGAAGAAAGAGCTGGTGGAAGTACTGCTGTGGAGAATGACAATGACACAGACGATGACGACGACGAAGACGACGCGTTGTTGCCCAGAAATGCAGCAAACAGCGACGACTTTGGGGGTACTGAAGACGCCAGCGAACAAGAAGAAGAAGAAGAACAACAACAACATCAACAAAATAAACTCTCTCTCCTTCACGTCTTCAACGAAAACAAAGCGCGACTCACCGCGCTATTCGTCGTCATGCTCACGACAATTGGTTTCTGGGCCGCTTACGAGCAAGCCGGCAACGCTTTATCCATATTCATCGACGAGCGCGTCTCGCGCGACGGCGTCCCGACTGCTGCGTTTCAATCCATCAATCCTGGCATGATTCTCGCGCTGACCCCGGTGATCAACCGATACTGGAAATACCAGAGCGAAACCAATCGCGAACCGGACCAGGTGATGAAGATGGCCATAGGATGTTGCCTTCTCGGCCTCGCCAACGTCCTCCTCGCGTTCGCCTCCACCAATCTCCCTACCGGCGCCGTCGCCGAGGCTGATTTACCTCCCGGAATGAAACTCAACCAATTTTGGATTTGGCTGTACTTCCTCGTCGCCACGGCTGGCGAACTGTACGTCTCCCCGGTTGGATTATCCTTCGTCACGACTGCCGCGCCAAAAGAAATCGTCGGTTTCGCCTGCGGCTGCTGGTTCTTATCCGCTTTCTTCGGCAACTATCTCGCCGGCGAGATTGGTTCCTTGTACGCTTCCGCGAAACCGTTTGCGTTTTGGTCAGCCGTCGGAGTTTTATCCGTCTCCGTCGGCGTCGCGTTGGCTCTCGCGAGAAACAAAATCGTTTTTGCGTTAAAAGAAGAAGAAGAAGAAGAAGAAGAAGAAGAAGAAGAAACGAACAGCAGGAATCGTGGTAGTAAGAGGAGGAGGAAAAGGAGGAATACTACTCGCGACGAAAGAGACGCATCCGGCGGATCGAATACCGCTTTGTAATTTTAACTCGCGTGTGTTTGTGCAGCCACAAAGATTAGTCAAATGTCTCTTCATTATTTATTCACCTTTCGTCTTTAAAGCGCATTTAAACCATCGAAAAAATGTCCACCACGAACGAGGGCGAGGAGAACAGACACAACGCCATTGAATTGGGCGTTCCCATCTCCTCGTCGTCGTTTACCTCGTCGTCGTCTGATGCGATGAAGATGAAGAATAAGAAAAATCCATTCGGGGAGGAAAAGAACCAATCTTTCCCGGAAATGGTGATGCATTTCCTGACCAAAACCATCCCGTCTTTAATGTCTCCTTTCCAAGTAAAACTCCTCTCCGTGGCAATTTTGGTCGCGTTTTTTGGTTTATTTTCGTTCGTGATGGAATCCGCGAACTCGAACGCGCAAACGTACGCGGTTATAATCGACGCAGGGTCGACTGGGAGTCGAGTGCACGTGTTTCGGTTCAAAAGGGCGTCGGGCGCTCGAGTATTGAAAGACGAGATTTTTCACGCGATTAAACCCGGGTTGAAGGCGTACGCGTCGGATCCTTTGGAAGCGGCGAGTACGTTGGAACCGTTGATGGAAACGGCGATGAAGCACGTGCCGGAAAAGTTGAGGTCGAGCACGCCGTTGACGCTGAGAGCGACGGCGGGTCTGCGGTTGTTGCCGGAAGGGCCGGAAGCGGCGAGCGCGCTCTTAGAGGCGTCGAAAGTGAAAGTTGGGGAGTACGGGTTTCGGTTAGATGACGAGTACGTGTCTATTTTGGACGGGATGTACGAAGGCGCGTACGGGTGGATCGCGGTGAATTATTTGTTGAGGAAGTTGAGCGGAAGCGTAAAGGCGACGAAGACGGTGGCGGTGGCGGATTTAGGGGGCGGGTCCACGCAAATCATGTACGCGATTGGAAATAGAGATGAAGTCAACCGAGCGCCGGAAGGGTACGTGTTACCGTTGGAAGGATACGACGTGTACACGAAATCGTTCAAAGGTTTTGGCATCATGGCGGCGAGAGCGAAGATTTTGACGCAAAATTTAGACGCCGGCGAGGAAGGATGGCAGTCGCATCCGTGCGCCGCGAAAGGCTTTCGAGGGGGATGCACTGAGAAGTGTTACGGATTAGAACCGGGGGAAGGGTATAGCGCGATTGGGCGGGATAACGGTGGCGATTTTGAGCAGTGCGTAGACGCGGCGTTGATGGCCATGGAGAAGGATTCCATGGAGTGCGAGGTCGAACCGTGCTCCTTCGCCGGCGCGTGGACGACGAAACGCACCACGCCTTTATACGGCATGAGTTACTTTTACGAAAGAGCGCAAGCCGCCAAAGCCGTGCACTGGCCAAACTCGGAAACGAAAGCGGTGAAAATCACCCCGAGCGATTACAAAAACGCGGGGAAGAGAGTCTGCCAAACGCACGTCGATTCCATCTTAAAAGAATACCCGGACGCCGAGGAGGACCATTTCGAATACTTGTGCTTAGATCTCGCGTACATCTACGCGTTGCTCACCAAAGGCTACGGGTTAAAAGACAAAGAACCGCTCTATTTGGTGGATAAAATCGATTACAAAGGCCAACCGGTCGAAGCCGCGTGGGCACTCGGCGACGCCATCGCGGTCATGAACGCGTTTCTCGTCGAATAGATTTAATTTAGAAAAGAAACGTCGCGCGTGTTGTTTAACAACTATTTCATTTAACGCTCTGCATACTACAACTTTAATAAAAATACACCGCCTCTCTCTCTATTCATCATCTCCGCGACGAGGACGACGACAGCGGAAGCGTTACCGTCCTCCCCTCGCGAGTCTCCCTCCCACCTTCTTCGTCTTCTTCATCTTCTTCCTCTTCAAAATCTTCTCCTCTTTCAAATCGTACCGCATCTTTCTCTCCCTAAAAATCTCCTTTTGCACCGCTCTCGCGATATCGCCGTCCTTCTCCGCGAGTTCGTTCCAGCACGCGTTGGAGACTTCCCTGGACAGATCCATCTCCAATTCTCGTTTTATCGCCATCTTCGTCTGCGCGTTTACTTTCTCACTCGCAGTAGTATTCATGTTTCGTAAACGCATCATCTGCGTCGACGCGGTGACTGCGAACGACGCGTACGTTTTCAAGGTTTCGTTTTGGAGTATCGCGTTGACTAAGCGCGAGCGAATGGAATCGAAGGTTCCGTCTTTTTTTAATCGCTTCAGCGTCGTTTTCGTCTGCTTGATCGTTTGTACAGGGGTGAGCTTTTGGTTTCGGAAGGTGGAAGGAGCCTCCTCTTTTTGTCGTCGTCCTCCTTTACCTCCTCCGGAGGCGTGGTATCCTCCGCCTCCGCCGACTCCGGAGTGGTATCGTTGTTTTTTAGGCATGTCAAAGCGTCGTTTAATTGAAGAAAAATGTGAGGTGTAAGCTTTTCGTGATGACGAATATCTGCGCTAGTACGAGTACTACCATCTCTTCTACAACACGCTTCTTTCTCTCTACTTTGCTACAGCGCGCTCTCTTCGAACAAATCTCTGTTCCACTCTAACACCCACTTGCAGGCGTAATACGCGGCGACGTGGCGCAAGACGTATAAAAAAATCTCGACGAGTTTCTCTCGTCGAGACGCTTCCGCGAGCGCGTCCAAGGTTTGCGCCCAATCGAAACCGTCGACGAGTAAGAGCAAAGGGAGGAATCCGAAACGCGCGAACGCGTTTTCCGGTTTTTTGGGGATGCGCCAGACGGTGCGCCAGATGGTGGATGATTTGGAGAAGGCGCCGCCGAAAGAAGCGTTTTCGATGTTTTCGTTTTCGTCGTCGTTTTTTTCAGCGCTGAAGAGCGTTTCGAGATTTTTGGCGAGGCCGGGAAGGTGAGAGCCGCCGTACAGGACGGAGAGCTTTTCTTTCGTTCGTGTTGTCGTAGGTTTCGTGTTGTTGTTGTTGTCGTCGTCTGAATCGTATAGCTGTCGCAACGCCTCTCTCAATCTATTTGTGGCGATTTCGTTTCTCTTTTCGATCGTCGCCTTGGCGCCGGAACCGGACCCGTACACGTCGTTTTTCCCTTGCGCGCTGACAATCATCTGCGCGAACGCTAATTTCCTCGCGCCGACGATATCTCCGGCTGATATCGCATCAACCATCGCGCCTAACACCGGTGCTGGTCTTCCGCCGCCCCAAATCCAATCCAACAAAAGCAAGTGCGCTTCCGGACACGGCACCAACCACACCAAAGATCTCGCGAACTGCCCGGCTCTCGGTAACGTCCTCGCCCTTCCGATGATAGTCACCAAAAACGCCTCTATTAACGCCGGCACTCGAAACGCTTCCGTATCCGCCTCCTCTAAACTCATATCCGCTTTCATCTTCTCCAACTCGTTGCTCGAACAATCCGCGAGGTACCAGTTTGGTTTCTTAAAATCAATGGCGTCGAGCTGCGCGATTAATCCGTGCGACGCCGCCAACCGTCTTGCTTCGTCCGTCGGAGATAACGACACTTTCAATCGAGGTAAGGTTAACGAGCTGCTGCTCGTGGTGGTGTTTTCCGTCCTGCTCCGAATCATCCTCTCCACGTTCCGTTCGTCCGTCAACAGTTCGAACAAGACTGGATTTTCCTCGTTTTGCGAGACCAAATCTCGCTCTAAATTCTTGTAATATTCCTTCTCCCCCACGTGCACAGTGGCGATCAAATCGATCTCGCACGTTTTTTGTTCGTTCACGTACGTCACTTGCGAGGATTGAAGTTCCCAATCGCCGGTGTCGGTTTCGTGTAATCGGAGATACGATTCACTTTCTGTTGTTGATGATTTTGACGACGACGACGCTTTGGATATCGACGACGCTTTAGAAGATGAAGAAGCGAAGGATGAACGAGGATAAAAAAGGAGACGAGGACGAGACAAAGCAGTCGTCGTTATTGTTGTCGTCGTCGTCGTTCGCATTTTGGTCTCTCCTCCTCCTCCTCCTCCTCCTCCTCTAAGCTGGGATTGTGCGAGTGAAGAATGAGTGGCGAATTGGAGCGTATCTTTTCCCAAGAAATGTGGAGGTATGCGGTATTCGTATATACATTGTTTCATACCTACGTATTTGTTGATGATAATAGTAAACTATGAAGATGCTACTCTTTTATAAATCTGCACGTACGTTTCCCCGAGCGTGACTTGTTGCGCGAGGACTTCGTTGACGAA
>Ga0181598_1003293_pt1 | contig 14136 bp, 11 predicted proteins | sample 041ome_4_FD_153295 | JGI IMG/M metagenome (GOLD analysis project Ga0181598, IMG submission 153295) | Coastal salt marsh microbial communities from the Groves Creek Marsh, Skidaway Island, Georgia - 041404US metaG (spades assembly) | ecosystem: Environmental > Aquatic > Marine > Intertidal zone >...
CAAGAAAGTGAATATGATCCATTTGGGGCAGCACACAGTTCAACATCAATATCTTCTGCATTAGGTATGGCAGAGGCCAACAAACTTTCAAACAAACAAGACAATGTTGTAGCTGTAATTGGTGATGGAGCAATTAGTGCTGGTATGGCTTATGAAGCTATGAATAATGCAGGTGCTTCAAAAACTAAAATGATCGTAATTCTTAATGATAACGATATGTCTATTGCAAGACCTGTTGGTGCAATGAGTACTTATTTAGCAAAAATATTTTCTGGCAAAGTATATTTTAGTTTAAGAGAAACAATAAAGTTAATTACTTCAGCTTTTTCAAAAAGATTTAGCTCTAAAGCAGGAAAAGCAGAGGACTTATTAAGATCTGCTTTCACAGGTGGTACATTGTTTAGTTCACTTGGTTTTTATTATCTAGGCCCAATTGATGGTCATGATTTATCTTCTTTAGTTCCAATACTTAAAAATGCAAAAGATTCTAAACATCAAGGTCCAATCTTAATTCATATAAAAACTAAAAAGGGGAAAGGTTATTCTTATGCTGAGGAAGCAAAAGATCACTACCATGGTGTCACTAAATTTAATATTCAAACAGGCGAACAAGTTAAAAGTGCCAGTAGTTTACCTTCTTATACAAAAGTATTTGCAAATACGCTTGTTGAACATGCTAAAAAAGATAGTAAAATTGTAGCTATCACTGCCGCAATGCCAGATGGAACTGGTCTTGATGTTTTTGCAAAAGAATTTCCTGAGAGAACATTTGACGTTGGAATAGCAGAGCAACACGCAGTAACATTTGCAGCAGGATTAGCAACAGAAAATTTTAAACCTTATGCAGCAATTTATTCAACATTCTTACAAAGAGCGTATGATCAAGTTGTGCATGATGTGGCTATTCAAAGTTTACCTGTAAGATTTGCAATTGATCGAGCTGGATTGGTAGGTGCTGACGGACCTACACATGCAGGTAGTTTTGATATTACTTATCTTGCAAGTCTTCCTAATTTTGTTGTGATGGCTGCAAGTAATGAAGCAGAACTAGTAAAAATGATTAATACTTCAGTTGATATTAATGATAAGCCTTGCGCTTTTAGATATCCAAGAGGTACGGGAATAGGTGTTGAATTACCACCAATAACTGAAAAGCTTATAATTGGAAAAGGAAATATAATTCAAGAAGGAAAAAAACTTGCTATTTTAAATTTTGGAGCAAGATTGAAAGAGACAATGGTTGCGTCTGAAAATTTAAAAAAGAAAGGTGTCAATGTTACTATTGTAGATGCTAGGTTTGCTAAACCTTTAGATGAAAATTTAATATGGCAATTAGCTACAACTCATGAGGCAATCCTTACCATAGAAGAGGGGTCGATTGGAGGCTTTGGGTCTCACGTTGTAGATTTTTTATCAAGAAAAAGTTTGTTGGATAATGGATTAAAATTTAGATCCATGTTTTTACCTGATTATTTTATAGATCAAGATAATCCAGAGAAAATGTATAAAAGTGCTGGGTTGGATGCAAAGTCAATTGAGGAAAAAGTGTTAGATTTACTGAACTCAAATATAATTTTACAAAAACAAAAAAATTAAATTATTGACACTGCGCTTTATGCATTAGGTAGTGATCAAGTAATACACAACTTAACATTGCTTCTCCTACTGGAACTGCTCTAATACCCACGCAAGGATCGTGTCTTCCTTTTACAGATATAGTTGTGTTTTTTCCAAATTTATCAATTGTTTTTCTAGATTTTAAAATTGATGATGTTGGTTTGACCGCAAAAGATACAATTATATCCTGACCTGAAGAAATTCCGCCAAGGATTCCCCCAGCATTATTTGAGTTAAATTTTAGTTTTTTATTTTTTTGAAATATTTCATCTGAATTTTCCTCACCAGATAATTTTGCAGAATTCATTCCACTTCCAATATTTACTCCTTTTACAGCATTGATGCTCATCATCGCAGAAGCAATATCCATGTCTAACTTAGAATATATCGGAGCACCTAATCCTGCGGGTATACCTTTTGCTCTAACTTCAATTATGGCTCCACAAGATGAGCCTGATTTTCTTATATCTAATAAATATTTTTCCCATAATTTTAACATAGATTTATCTGGGCAAAAAAATGGATTATTATTGATTACTTTGTCATTCCATTTGCTAGTGTCACATCCTAAAATACCTAACTGTGTAACTGCACCTAAAATTTTGAAATTTCTTCCTAATTTACTTTGTAAAACTTTATTTGCTATCGCCCCTGCAGCTACTCTTGCAGCTGTTTCCCTTGCAGATGAACGACCACCACCTCGGTAGTCTCTGATCCCATACTTTTTAAAATAAGTAAAATCAGCATGTCCAGGTCGAAATTTATTCTTAATATTCCCATAATCTTTTGAGCGCATATCTTCATTGTAAATGATAAGAGATATCGGAGTTCCAGTAGTTTTCCCCTCAAACACGCCTGATAAAATTTGTACTTTATCACTTTCTTTTCTTTGAGTGGTAAATTTTGATTGTCCAGGTTTCCTCTTATCCAAAAATTTTTGAATATCTTTTTCATCTAAACTTATTAAAGGTGGACAACCATCAATTATGCAACCAATTGCAGGTCCATGGGACTCTCCCCAGGTAGTGAAACGAAATAACTTTCCAAAAGTATTAAATGACATTATTTATATTGTATAGATTATTTTGTTAAAATTATGAATCAAAAAAACTCACTTGGATTGAATTTATGTTTTATGGATCTTGATGATCCTATAGAATTATTTGACAAATGGTATGATGAAGCAAAAAAATCAGAAATAAATGATCCAAATGCGATTGCATTAGCTACATCGAATATAAATAACATTCCATCAGTTAGAATGGTATTAATGAAAGAATTTAATGAAAAAGGATTTGTTTTCTATACAAATTTAAACAGTCAAAAAAGTAGAGAGATAAAAGAAAACCCCAATGCTTCAATGTGCTTTCATTGGAAAAGTCTCTTAAGACAGGTAAGAATTAATGGTGCTATTGAGCCTGTAAAAGATCAACAGGCAGATCAATATTATAATTCAAGAGGCTATGAAAGTAGAATAGGTGCCTGGGCCTCTAAACAAAGCACAGTCTTAAATAATAGAAATGAATTACTTGATGCTATTTCAAAATTTAAAGAAAAATTTAAAGATAAAGATAATGTTCCAAGACCATCTCATTGGTCAGGATGGAATTTAATTCCTAATAGCATTGAGTTTTGGCTGGATGGCGAAAGTAGAATCCACGAGAGATTAAAATATCAAAAAGATGTCCAAGGAAAATGGATAAAATCTTTATTAAGTCCTTAAAAATTTCTCTCTAAACTAAAAGAAGTTAATTCCTTAAATATCTGTTTTTCTTTTGTATCATTAAAAGCATTTAATGAATTTGATGCCAAATTTATATAATGATCTGCTTTTTTATAACATTCATTAATGATTTTATAAGTTTTCATTAAACTTAAAATATAATCTAGATCATTATTAGATCTTTCCTCAGACTTAAAAATTTTAGTTAACTTATTTTTTTCTGTTTCACTAATTTTTTGAAACAATAATATTACAGGAAGTGTAATTTTTCCCTCAAAAAAATCTTGACCAAGTTTTTTACCAAATATTTTTAAATCTGAATTATAATCTAGTGTATCATCTGCAATCTGAAATGTTAGTCCAAGATTTCTTCCATAAAATTCAAGTGCATCTTTTTTTTTATCATCGACTTCAGCTAAAATAGCTCCTACCTTTGTTGATGCTGAAAAAAGTTCTGCTGTTTTTGCTGTAATAATTTTTAGATAAGTATCTTCAAGCATATCTACTTCTGCTTGATGTTGAAGTTGCAATACTTCACCTTGAGCAATTTTAGAAGATGTTGAGGATAAAAGTTTTAAAATTTCAATATTACCATCTTCAACCATCATTTCAAAACATCTGCTCAATAAATAGTCACCAATTAATACCGATGAGTGATTTCCCCAGATTTTATTAGTCGTATCTTTACCTCTTCTCAAAAGGCCATTATCAATTACATCATCATGCATTAATGTTGCGCTGTGTATTAACTCTACACAAGCTGCTAAATTGATGTCTCTAGGTCCTTTAATATATCCACATAATTTTGCAGATCCTAGCGTCAGTAAAGCTCTTAATCTTTTACCACCAGTTTTAATATGATAGTCAGTCATTTCCTGTACTAATTGCACATCACTATTTAGTTTTGACTGAATCTTTTCTTCAACAAGTACCAGTTTATCTTCAACAGAGTTTTTTAGTTGAGTATATGAATTATTTATTTGTTTTTTTAACTGTATTACTGATCCCATGTGTTTTAAATTATTATATAAGTATTTTATATTTTACTTATCAATTGACGCACCCATTTCTTCAATTATAAGTAGTCTTTATTTACAATCAAAAATTCTATAAGGATTAAACATGTTCTCTTTTTTTAAAAAGAAAAAAATCATACCCCATATTAAGTTAAATGGCATCATCGGAAATGCTGGAAAATTTAAGCAAGGCATTGATTTTGCAGGACAAGAAGAGATAATAGAGAAGGCATTTTCTATTAAAAAAGCTCTATGTGTGGCAATCACTATAAATTCTCCAGGAGGCTCACCAGTTCAGTCTCATTTAATTTACAAATTTATTAGGGCTCAGGCAAAAAAAAACAAAAAGAAAGTTATTGTTTTTGCTGAAGATGTTGCTGCCTCAGGTGGGTATTTAATAGCCTGTGCAGGAGATGAGATTTATGCAAACTCAAGTTCAATCATTGGATCTATAGGAGTTATCTACTCATCTTTCGGTTTTACTGAGCTTATTAAAAAAATTGGTGTTGAAAGAAGAGTTCATACTGCAGGAAAGAATAAAAGTACACTCGATCCTTTTTTGGAAGAAAAAAATGAGGATATAGAAAGATTAAAAAGTATTCAGTTAGATCTGCACAAAGATTTTATCAATGTAGTTGAAGAAAGCCGAGGTGAAAAATTGAATAAAAATGAAGTAGAATTATTTTCAGGAGAATTTTGGTCAGGTAATAAAGCTAAAGAGCTAGGCTTAATTGATGGTATTGGAGATGCCAACGAAATATTAAAAAATAAATTTGGTGAAGATGTCGTAATTAAAAAATTTGAAAAATCTAAAGGATGGTTAAGTAAGAAACTATCATCTTCAAATAATAATCTAGATCAAATTGTTAATATTTTAGAAGAAAGATCTATTTGGCAAAGATATGGCTTCTAAAGAAAAAAAATCAACTAATAAAATTCTATCTTTTCAAGAAACAATATTAAACTTGCAAAAGTATTGGGCAAAACAAGGGTGTGTAATTTTGCAACCTTATGATATGGAAGTTGGAGCTGGCACTTTTCATCCAGCAACTACGCTACGTTCTCTTGGAACAAAACCATGGAAGGCCGCATATGTTCAGCCCTCGAGAAGACCAACCGATGGTCGATATGGTGAAAACCCAAACAGACTTCAACATTATTATCAATTTCAGGTTATTATTAAACCATCACCAGAAAATATAAAAAAATTATATTTAAATAGTTTGTCTGTAATAGGCATTAATCATAATGAACACGACATTAGATTTGTTGAGGATGATTGGGAAAGTCCAACTTTAGGTGCGGCAGGTTTAGGGTGGGAAGTTTGGTGTGATGGAATGGAAATTACACAATTCACTTATTTTCAACAAATGGCTGGATACGAATGTAAGCCTATATCTGTAGAATTAACATATGGACTTGAGAGAATTTGTATGTTCACACAACAAAAAAAAAATGTTTATGATTTAATTTGGAACAATGAAGGGGTTACTTATAGAGAAGTTTTTCATCAGTCAGAAAAAGAATTTTCAGCGTATAACTTTGAACACGCGAATACTGAAAATCTTTTTAAGATTTTTGATATGTACGAAAATGAGGCAAATGCATTAGTAGAAAAAAAATTATCTCTGCCAGCTTATGATCAATGTTTAAAAGCTAGTCATGTATTTAATATATTGGATGCAAGAGGTGTGATTAGTGTAGCTCAAAGAGCAGGCTATATTGCAAAAATAAGAGATATTACTAAAGCAGCTGCTGGAATTTGGTTAGATAGTCAAAGTTAAATGTCTGAATTTTTTTTAGAGCTATTTAGTGAAGAAATACCTTCATCTTTACAAACAAACTTAAGATCAGATTTATTAAATGCGTTTAAAGATTTGTTTGAAAAAAAAACAATAAAATTTAAAAATAGTGCAACATATTCAACACCAAATAGATTAATCATCTTGTTTGAAGGTGTGGAAAAGGAAATAACCTTAAAATCTGAGGAAATTAAAGGGCCCAGTATTAAGGCGCCCAATGAAGCTTTAGAGGGATTCCTAAGATCAAATAATCTTGATAAGAGTAAAGTTTATAAAAAAAAAACTGATAAAGGTGAATTCTATTTTTATAAAACATCTTCTAAAAAATTAAATACCCATTCCATATTAGAAGTCTCAATTCCTGAAATTTTAAAAAAAATTCAATGGAAGAAATCAATGAAGTGGGGGAATTTTGAATTAAACTGGGCTCGTCCTCTCAAATCAATTTTAGCAGTTTTTGATAAAAAAAAGATTAGTTTTAAATTTGGACATTTAAATTCATCAAATGTTACTTTTGTTGATAAAGAATTTGAAGATAAAACAAAAATATTTTTAGATTTTAAAACTTATAATAATTTTTTTAAAAGTCAGGAGATAATCATTAATCATGACCAGAGAAAAAAATTTATTGAAGAAAATCTTCAAAAAATTTCAAATACAAAAAAAATTATTTTTGAAAAAAATCAAAAATTATTAGATGAAGTTGTAAATTTAACAGATAGCCCAAATCTTTTAATCTGTGAATTTGATAAAAAATTTTTAAACATACCTAAAGAAATTTTAACTATTACTATGCAATATCATCAAAAATATTTCCCAAGCTATGATGCCAAAGGTAATATAACAAATGAGTTTGTTGTTGTAGCTAATAGAAAAGACTCAAAAGGATTAATCAAAATTGGCAATGAAAGAGTTGTGGAAGCAAGATTAAGTGATGCTGAGTTTTTCTGGAAAAAAGATAAATCGCAAAATTTAGTTAAAAGCGTCAGTAAACTAAAAAATATAAATTATTTTAAAGGCTTGGGTTCATATTTTGACAAAGTTCAAAGAATGAGAAAACTTGGTGGTATGATTTCTGATGAGCTATTAATAAGTAAAGAAAAAGTTGAACTTTCCGCATCGATATCTAAGGTAGATTTACTCTCTGATTTAGTTGGTGAATTTCCTGAGCTTCAAGGTGTTATGGGAGGTTACTTTGCAGAAGCTCAAGGTTTTGATAAAGAAATCACTCAGGCAATTAGTGAACAATATTTACCAATTGGTTTAGAGTCTCAATTGCCTAAAAAACCATTTAGTATAGCTTTATCTATTTCAGACAAAATAGATACATTAGTTGGTTTTTTTGGAATTAACCAAAAACCTACAAGCTCTAAAGATCCATATGCTCTTAGAAGATTGGCTTTAGGTATAGTTAGAACAATAGTTGAAAATAAAAAAGACTTCAAAATTAGAGGATTAATAGATTATTCAATCAATCTATATCTAGAGCAAGGTTTTGAGTTTTCTAACAAAAATTTACAAAAAGAATTACAGGAATTTTTAATGGAACGCCTTAAATATTACTTAAAAGAAAAAAAAATCAGACAAGATATTGCAGAGTCATGTATCAGCGTCCTAAATATTGACAATTCAGTAATTATTTTTAGAAAAGCTTCTTGTTTAAATAAAGTAATAAACAAACCAGTTGGTAAAGATATAATCGCTAGTTACAAAAGAGCTTACAGTATTCTTGATAGTGAGCAAAAAAATGGCCAGTTAGATCTTTCGAATACAACTGACCCTGGTATTTTTAAATCAGATTTTGAGAAAAATTTATTTAAAAAAATTAACGAACTGAGAAAATATTTCTCAAGCATTAATAAAGACGAGGATTTTGAGCAATCGTTAGCTAATTTAGCTGGGGCAAAAAAATTAGTATTTGAATTTTTTGATAATGTCATTGTGAATGAACAAGATCAAAGTATTAAAAAAAATCGATTGGAACTAATACAAATGTTATGTAAAACCTTCGAAAATTATACAAATTTTTCAGTGATAGAGGCAAATTAGTGAACAAATTAATCCTAAATTTTAAATCCAAAGAAATAAAAAAAATAAAAAATGTAAAAAATTTTTTAGGTGGCAAAGGGGCTAATCTTTCTGAGATGGGTAGAATGGGTTTACCTGTGCCTCCTGGATTTACTATTTCTACAAAAGTGTGTGAGATTTTTTATAGAGATAAAAAAAAACTTAATTCAAATTTAATTAGTCAGATAAAAAAAGAACTTAAGATAATTGAAAAGGATGTTAATAAAAAATTTGGAGATCTAAAAAACCCACTCCTTTTATCGGTTAGATCAGGTGCTCGAGTTTCAATGCCAGGAATGATGGATACAATTTTAAATCTTGGCTTAAATGATAAAACCGTAGCTGCATTAGCAAAAAAAACATCAAATGGTAGATTTGCTAAAGACAGTTATAGAAGATTTATTCAAATGTATGGCAACGTAGTCATGGGTGTAGAAGGATATCATTTTGAAGAATTAATAGAAAACTATAAACTTACCAAAGGTGTTTTGTTAGATACTGATCTTGATGAAAGCGATTGGGATGGTCTAATCAGTGATTTCAAAAGAACTATTAAAAATAATGCTAAAAAAGAATTTCCCCAAGATGTTTTTGAACAATTGTTAGGTGCAATTAGTGCAGTATTTTTATCTTGGGAAAGTAATAGAGCTAAAGTTTACAGAAAATTAAATCAAATTCCTTCTGAGTGGGGAACGGCTGTCAATGTTCAGTCAATGGTTTTTGGAAATATGGGTGAAGATTGCGCCACAGGAGTTGTATTTACAAGAAATCCCTCAGATGGTTCTAATGAGATTTATGGAGAATATTTAATTAATGCTCAAGGTGAAGATGTAGTTGCTGGAACTAGAACCCCTCAATACATAACTAAAAAAGCAAGACAAGCAGCAAAAGTAAAAGCTCTATCAATGGAAGAGTCGATGCCAAGTGTCTACAAGGAACTTTATAAAATTTTAAAGAAACTAGAGAAACACTATAAAGACATGCAAGATGTTGAATTTACAGTTGAAAATAAAAAACTGTGGATGCTACAAACCAGATCTGGAAAAAGAACTGCTAAATCAGCAGTTAAAATTGCTGTTGATATGGTTAATGAAAAACTTATTTCTAAGCAAGAAGCTATTTTAAGAATTGATCCAAATTCATTGGATACTCTATTGCACCCAACTCTTGACGAGAAAAGTTCAATTAATGTTATCGCTAATGGATTGCCTGCTTCACCAGGGGCTGCTAGTGGAAAAGTAGTTTTTACTTCTGAAGAAGCTGAGAGACTGAATGATATGATGCAAGATACTATCTTAGTAAGAGTAGAAACTTCTCCGGAAGATATTCAAGGGATGCATGCAGCAAAAGGTATCTTAACTGCTAGAGGTGGGATGACTAGTCATGCTGCTGTAGTTGCAAGAGGAATGGGTAGGCCCTGCGTTTCAGGTTCAAGTGAAATTGATATTAATTATGATAAAAAAACTTTCAAAACATCATCAATAGAGGTTAAAGAGGGAGAGATTATTACAATTGATGGATCTACAGGTAGAATTATTCTAGGCAGTGTGCCAACAGTTAAACCAGAAATATCAGGTGATTTTTCAAAATTAATGTCCTGGGCGGATAGTTTTAGAAAATTAAAAGTGAGAACTAATTCTGAAACTCCAAAGGATACCAAAACTGCTAGAGACTTTGGTGCAGAAGGTATTGGTCTTTGTAGAACAGAACATATGTTTTTTGATGAAGAAAGAATTTTGTCTGTTAGGGAAATGATATTGTCAAAAACAGTTGAAGATAGAGCAAAAGCTTTAAGTAAATTATTGCCACATCAGAAAAAAGATTTTATTGAGATTTTTAAAATTATGAATGGCTTACCAGTAACAGTAAGATTGTTAGATCCTCCTTTACATGAGTTTTTACCTAGAACAGATAAAGAAATTAAAGAAGTTGCAGATGTGGTGGGTTTATCTATTTCTGAAGTTAAATCTAGAATTGATGAATTACATGAACAAAATCCAATGCTGGGCCATAGAGGTTGTCGACTTGGAATTTCATTTCCTGAGATCTATGAAATGCAATGTAGAGCTATCTTTGAAGCATTGTGTGAATTAAAAAATAAGAAAATCAAAGCTGCGTTTCCTGAAATAATGATCCCCTTAGTTTCAACTGAAGCAGAAATAAAAATAATGAAAGATCTTGTAGTAAGAATTGCTCAAGAAGTGCAAAAACAAAATAAAGTTAAAATAGATTATATGGTAGGAACAATGATTGAATTACCAAGAGCAGCAATTAAAGCTAAAGAAATTGCTAAACATGCTGAATTTTTTAGTTTTGGAACTAATGATTTAACTCAAACTACTTTTGGAATCAGCAGAGATGATAGTGGAAAATTTTTAAATGATTATTTGGATAATAAAATTTTCTCTATTGATCCTTTTGTGTCCATTGATGAAGGTGTTGGGGATCTTATTGAAATTGCAGTTGAAAGAGGCAAGGAACAGAATAAGAATTTAAAATTAGGTATTTGTGGTGAGCATGGTGGAGACCCTAAGAGTATTGATTTTTGTTCTAAGGCTGGATTAAATTATGTATCTTGTTCCCCTTATAGAGTGCCCGTTGCAAGATTAGCAGCAGCCCAAGCTGAATTGAAGAATAAATAAAAGGAGATCTTGTGAAAGGATATAGATTTATAACAGATGACGATACATCAAAATTTTGTCACCGTGTAACAGAAGCATTATCAAATGGATGGAAATTGTATGGTGAACCTAAAATGACATTTGATAAAAAGAGAGGTGTAATGCGTTGTGGCCAAGCTGTAGTGAAAGATTCTTCAAAGAAAAAGTATTCAAAAAAAATAAAACTATCTTCAATATAACAAATAAGTAGGGGCGTTCTGTTGCCAGGTGCCCCAAACCCCGTCTACTTAATTAACCGAAGTTAATTATGCAGCAAGTGCGTAACTTTCGTTAGCAATTATAAATTAGCCCGTCACGGTGGAACAATCCCGAACGAAAGAATAGCCTTTAGTCACCCGTCGAATCTAGTTCACCCCCATAAGTTGTAAATGGTGGAGGTGGTGGGTACTGCCCCCACGTCCGCGATGGTTATTACGAAATTCGTTTATCGTCATAGTTGGAAAACCAACATTATTAATATAAAAGGAATTACAACAGATTCAATAACAATCATGAAATTAACTAAAGAACAATCAGAAGAAATAAAAAATCAACAGTCTCAGAGCAATCAAACTAAAAGAGTTACTGCTCCTGAGCTTGAAAAAATTTTATATGAAGCAATTCCAGCCTTAGATCATGGGTTTGTTAGAGTTGTCGACTATATGGGTGATGATAGCTCGATCGTTCAATCTGCAAGAGTTTCATATGGAAAAGGAACTAAGCAAGTTTCTACAGATAAAGGTTTAATCAAATATTTAATGCGTCATTGGCATAGCACTCCATTTGAAATGTGTGAAATTAAATATCATATTAAACTTCCAATTTTTATTGCTAGACAATGGATTAGACATCGAACTGCAAATGTTAACGAATATTCTGCAAGATATTCAATACTTGATAAAGAATTTTATTTACCAAGTCCTGAAAACTTAGCGGCACAATCTACAAGCAACAGACAAGGTAGAGGAGATGTTTTAGAAGGTGAACAGGCAAAAGAAGTTTTAGAATTATTAAAGCAGGATGCTGAAAGAACCTATGACAATTATGAAACAATGTTGAATGAACGTTATGATGGTTCAACTATTGATGAAAATAAAAAAGGTTTAGCAAGAGAGCTTGCGAGGATGAATTTAACACTCAATACATACACACAGTGGTATTGGAAAACAGATCTACTAAACTTAATGAATTTTTTAAGGTTAAGAGCAGACAGTCATGCACAATATGAAATTAGAGTTTTTGCAGACATCATGTTAGATACAGTTAAAAAGTGGGTGCCAATAACTTATGAGGCATTTATGGATTATCGAGTAGGTGGCGCGGAAGTTTCTGCAAAAGGCAAAGTGATTATTCAAAAACTTATCAAAGGTGAAAACGTTAATGTTGATGACTCTGGATTATCAAAAAGAGAATGGAATGAATTGATGGAGACTTTTGAATTAAAAGGCAATCTGATTAAATAAAAACAGTGAGAAAAGTATTTTTAGATTGTGGCGCAAATAAAGGTCAAAGTATAATTGCGTTTTTAAAAGAATTCCCTAATTCAGATGAATTTGAAATTTTTTCATTTGAACCAGGTAGAAGTGAAGAAATATTATCTAGTCTTTATAAATTTAAATCGGAAAAAATTAAGATATTTAATTCTGCAGTAGATACTCAGGATGGTTATAAAAAATTCTATGATAGTGGTGATACATCTTCTTCTTTGATAGACAGAAATAGAACAAAAAATACAATTAAAGTTAAAACGATTTGTCTTTCAAAATTTATATTAGAAAACTTTGATGAAAAAGATTATATAATTCTTAAAATAGATATAGAAGGTTCAGAATATGATGTAATTGATGATTTATTTAAAAAAAGTATTTTTAAATATATTAATGTTTTTTTTGCAGAGATACATGGTTCTAAAATAGGTAAATCATTAGATGACTCTATTGATTTATTAAATAAAGTAAACAGTTCTGGTCATAAAATTTATGAATGGGAAGCTAAAGACTTTAAGTATGATAATTTCAAAAAAAATTATTATACAATAGAGAAGATAAAATTATATCACGCAAAATGGGATAAAAAATTTCCAAAAAAAAATATCTTATATAAGATAAAAAGATTATATTGGAGAATAAAAAATTATTATTTAGATTAAATTTCTTATTAATGGCTTACTTCTGAAATATAGAGCAGACATTGATGGACTAAGAGCTTTATCTGTAATATCGGTAATATTATACCATTTAGATATAACTTTATTTTCAGGTGGATTTATTGGAGTAGACATTTTTTTCGTAATAAGTGGATTTTTGATCACATCAATCATTATTAATGAATTTAAGTTGAATATATTTTCTCTTTTAAAATTTTATGAGAGAAGAATTCGAAGAATATTACCAATCTTATTTTTTGTTATTTTTGTAACTTCTATTACTTCTTTAATTTTATTATCTCCTCAACAAATTTTTGAGTTCAACAACTCATCTATTTCTGCATTATTTTTTTTCTCTAATATCTTTTTTTGGATGCAAGATGATGGATATTTTGCTGATCCATCTGAGGAAAAACCACTGTTGCACACTTGGAGTTTATCAATTGAAGAACAATACTATATTTTTTTTCCAATTCTCTTTTTAATTTTTTTCAATAGACGCAATATTATTTTATTTGCAATTATAATTTCTTTATTTTTAATAAGTTTTTTTTTATCAATCTACGCATCAAAATATCACTCTAGTGCTAATTTTTTTTTATTACCTTTTAGAATATGGGAAATATTGGCAGGATCACTAGTAGCATTTTTACTACATAAAAATGAAACCAAAAAAAATAACTTCTTAAGTATAATTGGATTTTTCTTAATCATTTTATCAATTTTTTTCTTTAGTGAAAAAACACCAACTCCAAGTTTTTATACATTTATTCCAATTTTGGGTGTTGGTCTAATATTGAAATATTCAGACAAAGATACTTTGGTATCAAAATTTTTGAGTCACAAGATATTAGTTACAGTTGGATTAATGAGTTATTCATTATATTTATGGCATTTTCCAATAGTCTCATTTTTTAAAACAAAGTTTAATAATCTGAGTCATGTAGATATTACTTTTATAATTTTATTATCATTTATACTTTCATATGGATCTTGGAAATATATTGAAAAACCATTTAGAAATAAAAATAAAATAGGACTTAAGTCTCTCACAATATATATTTTAATATTTCTAATATTTTTAATCTCCTTCAATTTAATAGGC
>Ga0181598_1003300_pt1 | contig 14117 bp, 18 predicted proteins | sample 041ome_4_FD_153295 | JGI IMG/M metagenome (GOLD analysis project Ga0181598, IMG submission 153295) | Coastal salt marsh microbial communities from the Groves Creek Marsh, Skidaway Island, Georgia - 041404US metaG (spades assembly) | ecosystem: Environmental > Aquatic > Marine > Intertidal zone >...
ATGCAACCGTGTTATGGATCTGTGTGTTCCGGTAACGTTTACCAACCAACAAGTTGGGATGCAAATTGTAATAGGGATATAAGTATATGTAAAGCCGATTTCGATATAGGTGGTGATTTAGTAGGGAGTAATATTAGCTTGAAACAAGATTGCGGTAATAATAATGAAGGCGGAGACGGAGACGGAGACGGAGACGGAGGCGGAGGCGACGACGACGAAGAAAAGAGTTTAACTGAAAAACTGTTTAAATTCGAGGAAGATAAGGATAAAAAACTTATTGAAAAGCAATCGACCAAGATTTTCGGTACGGTTTCTTCGGTATCGTCTTGTTTTATGTGTATGACCGCTCTAGTATTATTTACTTAAAGAAAAAAAGTAAATTTAAATTATGAATGTGGTGTTGGTGGTGTTGCCATCCATTTGAGGGTACGGCTTTAAGTATGCCTCACAAACACGATGAACGACGAAACAAATTTTATACGTCCGGTAACTTCTGTTCATGGAGTTGTATGAAAACGTACGCAATAGATAAGTACGGGTGTAATCGCGGTGGACTTATATGTGGAAATATGGTCATGATGCGTCGAAAACTTTTCGATAAGATTGGTCAAATAAAACGAGCTCCGCATAGACAAAGACTTATACAGTTTGGGGGTGATTTAACTATAGAACAATTTAGAGAAAATAATGTAGTCGATATAGAAAAACCTAGAAAAATAGAAACCGAACCTCTACCGGAACGCGTTATACCTATAGTTTCAAATACGAAAAAACTGAGCGATATAACAAGTGCATCTGGTAAAAACGAAACATTACGTTTGAAAAGGGAAAAGCCACTCAAACGTAACCAGAACAATCTCGAAACGGCATTAGGGTTAATCATTAAGACCAAACCCTAAGTGTCTTCTTTGTTTATTCGTGGGTCGTGATTTTGGAAGACATGGCGTTTTCCAAGAGTGAATCCATTTCTCGCCATCGTGTGCGATCCACTTTAAATCGTATTTATCTATAACTTTTCTACATAGAACACACGGTAGTGATATACCGTTACCGTAACTGGTTTCACGGTATATCACTAATGTTCCATATTTTCTGTTTATCCACGATTTGAACTGATGCGAACGGTACCCTTTTTTTAAACAATCATGTTTTAGGTTTTTTATAAGCCGGCGTTCGGCGCAACATAAACAATCACTTTTTACCTCATTTCTTAATTTGGTCGTATAAGTAACAACGGTTGTATAGGACATTGCATTGTTTTATACGAGCGAATTATTTTTAATATCATTACAATTAGTACACGTATGACCGGAAAAAACGAAAGAACAGTGATCACACTCATTCAAAATGGTAACGTTACGTTTCACGAGTTTGTTTTGTGAATACAAAATCAAATCACGTATTGTATAAATACCATACATAACCATCGTTTCTAAATTTGGAAACTTCATTATTATTTATATAACGAATTGAAACTTTATACTGTTTATTTAACGAAAACACCCGAACATTTTTTTACAGCCCGCACTTGTTTTTAACAAGAGTGCAAAACTATCAATCATACCGGGTACCATTGCCTTAAGAAGCGTTTCAAACTCGGAATCAGTATCACCTTCATCGATCTGTTCAATGATGGAAAAGATTAAATCCATGACGAGCTCCTTTTTATCTGGACCAGAAACCGTTTTAAGATTTTGGGCCTGGAGCATGAGTGTAGAGACTAAAACACACACGTTTTCCTTAGTGATACGTTTACCTCTGTATCGTTCAACAATTTTTTTCATTTCCAGTGCGACATTTTTGGACTGTTTCGATTTAGAATCGTAGTTTGCGACAATTTTTTCGGGCGTTTGAGAAGACATTTTATATACTATTAATAATTAATTTCTTTAATAATTATAATGGATACGAACTCCGAACATTTAGCAACAATTGCTATAGGTATAGGTTTATACCAGATGATGTATCATTTTAAAAAAGTTTATGAAACAGACGATATAAGTTATCATACAATTGAATATGTAGTTTCAGGTGTTATTGCAAGTTTATTATGGACGGTATACCAATTTAGGAAAGGATCGAATATGTCCGTAGTGTATTCTGCAACTGGTTTATTTTTGAGTATGTATACACTCTTAAAGATGTTAAAGAGTACCCCCGATACTAAAAAAGGATGAATAATAAAGCGTTAAATCCCCGATTACAATTTTTACCAATTAAACCAAAGCGCAAAAGGTTTAGACACTCTGCATCTGCTTCTGATGAACCACCACCCGGACCAAATTTTCCGTATATTGAAGTTGTAAATGGACGTGCTGCAATGTACGGGTCAGTATTGGGACTTACGAATTGGGGTCTTACGGGTTTGAATGTTGTCGAACAAATGTCATACCCACCATTTTCATTGATCGGTCTCGGGTGTACTCTGTTAGCAACGTATTCGGTAACGAGTGCTTTTACGACATTAACAGAGGAGGACTTTGAGTTATTTGCTATGCGAAATGTAGGACGAGGTGCCATGGTTGTATTCACGGGATTGGCAGCCGCTGGTATTTTGGGTGTTTAAGAGTGGTACATTCGTATTTTTAACTATATACGATACAAACTTAATCATATTTATTTTTTCCTCGAACGTAAATGTTCCTGCCCCACGCAACACGTGGGCCAAGAGCATAATCATTAAATATATGGATTCGTGTATTTCCATATTAAATATTTTTCTTCTTGAAGACTTCTCCTAACTTAGGATATTTTTTAAACGTGAAAAAGGACCCAGCGAGTAACAAAATTATCCAACCGATAATGGACACAATCGCAAAATTTTTATCACTGGACTTAACCGTATCTTCGCATTCGGGCTGGCGCATTATATCCATGGCAATGGCAGATGACGTAAGACCCATAATGGCATATACGATGGTAAAAACACCACCTTCATTTTGCACAAGTTTCATGAATAAAAGAACTATTGGGATTGTTATAGCAACGGTCATGGTATGACTCATAAACATTTTGAGGTTTTTGTACTTTTCGGAATCCTTGATACCTTCACATTTGTTATACTTATCAATACCGAGAGCGGTAATGGCAACAAAGAATATACCGAGTAAAATGGTTAATCCCACCTGAGCGTAGCCAATTTCGGTTTCAATTTTACCAGTTTTTAATTTATTAACGACCTCGACGAGTAAAGGATCTCTAACAAGTGTTGTTTCTGACATTTATAGTATACTGAGAAAAAAAGTTACATCAATGAATCGTATAAATTTGTAGACTTTTCGGGAAGTTTATATTCACCTTTTGTATTCCATCTATTATCTTGCTTTTCAATAGATTTAATATGCCAAATTGCAATTTGAGGATTAGTCTGTAATTGTACTATTTTATTTGTACCAGTTATAACTTCGTGTAGTCCATTAGACCATTTTATATTTTCATTATTTTTTAAAATGCGTCCCTGATAATCCGGCCAGTTTATCCAATCAAGTTCATTTTTTCTAAAATTACATTTTTCAAGCCATTCTTGTGTAAAACCTGGATGAATATTTATTCTTGGCACCATTATCAGTTCTGCACCAGAATCGTTTATCATTTTTTTAAGGTTTACGATAAGATTTTCTTTCGGCATTTCATCTGGATCTATGATAAATATATAATCACCTGAACACTTAGTTAAATGAAAGTTCCTATGTTCTGCAAAATTACCACTAAAATCTCTCTCACATGTAACTATATTATCGCCAAAATACTTTATAACATTTTTAACGTTATCAGTAACATGTGCAGTATCTATTAAAATGTTAATTTCGTCTTCTTCGTCCTTAACTTTTAATAAGAATGATACGAGTGAAAACAAATCACGGGATTCATTACATACACAAATAGCGTAAGACAGTTTCATTATGTTAAGTATATATTGGTTTCTTTAATATAAAAATGAATAAATAGCATCTTGTAGTCTAATTTTGGGTTTCCAATACTTTAAAATAAATTTTCTCGGTTCATTTTTTCGGTCGTGTGTAGTGATTTTTACATTCGAAACACGGATATCTTTGCATATAAATTTTGCAACATCTTTAATTTTGATCCATTCAAAATTTGTAATGTCCACGGATGTTTCTTCTTTTATAATTTCGTCGTAATTATTCATGATTTGTACGAGTGCTTTTGAACAATCATCTGTGTGTAAAAACTGTCTTTCTTCTTCACCAGATGTCATTAAATCTATATATCCATTTTTTTTCCATTTATAGATCATATCGGCTATAACGTGAGACTTTTCATTACTTTCTTCGTGGCCATATACATTCCAAAATCGTGTTGAAAGACCCCCTAATTGTGTAGTGTAATGTTCTCCTAAATATTTTAGGGTTCCATAAACATTGTGCATGTTGTACATTGTACTCGAAGCGAATACAAACTTTTTGTTTTCTAATAAATTAAATGTATTTAACATGATCATAACATTCCTATTTATGAAATCAATTCCTGCATTTGATATATATTTTGCACCACCCACATCATAAGCAAGAAAAAATACAAAATCCGAATTTTCAATGACACATTTTAATTTTCTCATATTCATAGGATTACTGATATCGTGTTCATGTGAAAGTTTAATATCCCAACGAATAACTTCATGGTTAATACTTTCTAAATGTTTACTTAAAGCGTTTCCTATTATACCTTCGGAACCTAACACGAGTACTTTCATTTTTCTTATAAAAGTAATAAATGTTTTAAATACATTTATTAAATACTATTTCTATAGGTTTACTTCCGTATATAGAAGCCATATATGCATATGTAGAAAACCCGACCATGTCACCTCTACCACCTGTCAGATATAATTTCGGGCATTTACTTAATATAAAAAATTTCAAAAATGAATTTTGATAATCTTCCATAGAAGGTTTTTGATCCTGTTTCATTGCAATTGTAAATGTTTTAATATTAAGTGTTTTTATCTTTTCGCCAAATTTACTTACAAGCGTATTTATAGTGATAGTAGAATCAGATGATACAAAAACCTTACCGGGTGATTTCTCTATAATTTTTTCAAAATTTTTGAGACCTTCATCTGAACAGAAATAATATGATATATCCTGTTCTGTACCATCAGAATGCTGCATTGAATCTACTGCATATGTTCCTCTTCTAATTGATATACCACACGAAACATCGTCCAATATATGTTCGTATTTAGAAATAAGTTCTTCCATAAAAGTAGTTGGTTTGATTATATTACGTATTTTACTGTGTATATTATTATAAGTATAAGGATTTATGTAAATTGGCGCCTCCGGTTGAATCCCTTCATATGAAACACGTGTAAATCCATTTATAGTTATACAATTAGAAACTTCGTGTTCGTAAACACTTTCGTGTAATTTTGTACATTTTTCATCCATTGATGTTAAATGAATGAAAAAGTTACCTAAACCTCCGATTTGTTTGTATACCAATTCAGTCATATGAATCACATAAATTTAGTTCTTTAAATAGTATGAGCAAAATTATAAATATCTTATTTTGTTTTATTTTGAGACCATACTAATTTTTTAATCTTTTCCGATGATATAATATATATTATCATTAAATGGTTTACCATCATCCACATATACAATCCATTTATCATAATCGGTCGTCACTGAGACATTCTTCTTCTCTATATGACTTGAATATATGGATTATCTTTATTAATTCAATATTTTTTTTAAATCGGTAATATTATCTACATCAATATACATTTTCATTTTAGAAATATCTAAACAACATAAACTTCTATTTGATTTTTCTGGACTGATTTTATGGTCTATATTGAAACATTTTAATATTTCTGATAAGGATATAGTACCATCATTTACAAAATTTAATATTCCAGTTAATTTACGATCCATAAAATATTGTAATTTTGGAAAAAGTGATGGTACAATAGTTGCGGTTATTCTAGTATTATGTATGTTTTCTGTACGTGTTTTTAACTTTTCTAAGAAACATTTAGAGTTTCCATCTCCGGTTATGGGATAAAGTATTCTTAAGTATAATACATCGTTGATGTACACGTCTTGTATTATATCTTCTAATACGACTCTAGATTTAGAATAAAACGTACCCGTATAATTTGGTTTATCAGTTTCAGAAAATAATTTATCGCCACTGAATACGGCACCCGAACCTAGTATAGTTAGATGTATACCTAATTCTTTGCATATTTGTATGAGTTGTAATTGACATATAACATTTACATTTATAGTTTCGTCTTTATGACTTTCGCACCAGTCTATAGTTGGTTTACCGGAAATACCCGCTGCAGATATAACATATTTGGGATTTATAAATTTAAATTTTTCCCTTAAAACTCCTGTATCTTCTAACCTTGTATTTAAACCTATACTGTTTGGTATATATTTTAATAAATTTGAACCCAGATAACCATCGGAACCTAATACAATTGTATTTATTTCATTAAAAAATGGATTTGATGCGTCTTTTTTTGATACGATTACACTATTTATTTCCTTGGGCCATTTTATGTTTAAATATGGGTCATTCCAATGATAATTTTTTTCGAGTGATTGTTGAAATTTACCACCTAAAAAATATATAATTTCACTTTCCTCATAACAAAAATATCCGTGTGCACAATTAGCAGGTATGAGTAATGAATCACATTTATTTAATATATAGGTATCATGTGTACCATCGGGTTTCACTATAACATCAAATATTTTACCCGAATTAATTGTTATATATTTTGGATATGGACTGCAGTGAAGACCTCTTAAAACATTTTTATTATTTTTACTCGTAAAACATTGTTTTATTTCAAAGGGTAAAGTATCTACATTAAATAGTATTTCACCTCTTTCATCTGTAAAAGATCTCATTTAATTTAAATATTATATAGCCTTTAACTATTTAAAGGTTTACAATTAATTTAAAATAAATGTACACATATATAGTTCATTACTCAAAAAATAAGGAATTAGGAAATGAATTGGAAGAACGATTTCCTAACGCACATATATTAAAAGAATATGATCGCGAAGATATTTTTGTACCGTGGATGAAATATATAACAAAAAGTAATCAAGAATTAACTATGGTTTCGTGTAACATTAAACACTTTGAGGCTTTAAAACATATGGTAGATAACGATATAGAGGAAGCTTTTATATTCGAAGATGATATTGTTTTAATTAAAGACTGGGAAAACATTTTTATGAAGAATAAAAACAATTATTTTCCAAATGAAGATTATATAAAAATGGGGTGTTTACATCAATGTAACATAAATAATTTCAAAGACATGGTAAGAGTCGGTAATAATGGCGGTACAGAAGCTCAATATGTGACAAAAAAATTTGCACAACTTATGTTAAAAAACATTCGAATGGACAACACTATAGATTTGATTCACCATGGATGTTTAAGATCGGGATCTATACCTTTCATTCCAGTCGCTACTCAAACTTCTATAATAACAAGAAATGACGATGAGGGTCATGTATCTGATACAAAACCTATACCATGGCAAGAATATGTACAAAATTATTATATTAGCACCTTATACAATTATTATGATTTGAAAAAAGAATTTGAAATTTTCGTGAAAAAGAAAAGGGACACCGAAAATGCATTTTTCAATAGATATAATAAACACGTTGATATAAAACGCATTGATTATATATACAATAATGAATTTTAATTTTTTATAAACTGTATTAAATCACTGTAATTTTTATTCTGGGACCACCCTAAATCTTTTATTTTTCTAGATGATATGTAGTATCGACTATCGTTAAACGGTCTATCTGTTACAAAAGATATATAATTATCATAGTTTTCTGTACCAGTTATTATTTTTATCATAAGTTTTGTAAGTTTCATCACGGATATTTCATCTTGTGATCCTATATTATAAGTTTCACCCGATTTACCTTTTTTCCATATAATATCAACTGCACTCACAACATCATCTACATGCATGAAGGCCCGTTGTATTTCAGCACTTTTAGTTCCATGTATGGTACACTTATTCCCTTCGCGTAAAAGTTTTTTGAATTTTGGTATTATTTTTTCGGGGTACTGGTTTGGTCCATATACGTTATTACATCTTATTGTTTTTATATTCATTTTGTATGAATTTATATAGGATTGAACTATCATTTCAGCCGCGGCTTTAGAAGCCGAGTATGGATTTGTTGGTTTTAAAACACCTGTATCTTCACTAAAAGGTACATCGGTGGTAGATTCGCCATAGACTTCATCTGTACTAAAATGGATAAATTCAACGTCAGGCTTGAGTTCCCTGAACTTATCTAATAAAACGTGTGTACCATACACATTGTTTAAAGTAAACTTTTTAGGATCGTTAAACGAGTTGTCTACATGACTCATAGCCGCGAAGTGAAAAACAACGTCGAAATCATATTGCTTGATTAAGTATCCTACAAGGTCTTCGTCACATATATCACCCTTTACAAATGTAGAAACACCTGGTTTTACGTTATGTATATTTGAACAGTAATCGAGTTTATCTAAGTTTACAAATTTAATTTCTTGGTATTTTTCTTTCATTAAATTTAAAAAATTAGAGGCTATAAATCCACAACCACCTGTTACCAGCGCTGTAGTCATTATTACTTACCTTTAGCAAAATTTTTAAGTAAATTACACACACGATCTACATCTTCTAGGTTCATTCCATGATGCGCACCCAATAAAAATCCATTTCGCATGATAATATCCGCATTTTCAAAATCCTGTTTAAATTCCCTGAACGCTGGATGTCTTGTAATGTTACCGGAAAAAGTGACACGTGTTTGTACATCGTTTTCTTCGAGATATTTTATGACACCAAGTCTATCTTCACATTGAAGAGGCATGGCGAGCCAGTTTGATTCCTTGGAATCGTCTGGTAAAGTATAATATGAACAATCTTTTAGATTTTCTTTGTATCTCTCTATCATTTCACGGCGAATTTTCAAGAAACCTTCGAGTTTATCGAGTTGTACGAGACCAAAAGCGGCGTTCATTTCACAAGCTTTCAAGTGATATCCGGCAACACCGTATAAAAATTTCCAATCGTATGGGATACCATCCACAGAATGATTAAATCGTTCTGATGGATCTTCTATATTATCACCAATTCTCCCCCAATCTCTGAACATGAGTGCACGTTTGTATTGTTCTTCATTATTGAACATGACCATACCACCAATACCACCAGCTGTTATAACATGACTCGCATAGAAACTCGTGGTGCTTATATGTGTACACTCATTCCGCGTTATTGTATCGGCCGAATCTTCAATGAGAGGTATTCCTGGGCAAACTGATATAATACCTTCCCAATCAGGTACGTTACCTATAAGATTTGGAACGAGAATACACTTTGTTCTGTTTGTTAAAACGGAAACTATATGTCGGGGTGAAGGGACATATGTAGTTAAATCAACATCACAAAATTTAGGTACCAAACCAAGCTGTAAAATTGGGGCAACTGTGGTAGCAAATCCACATGCAGGTGTAACGACTTCTGAACCTTTTGGGAGATCAAGTGAAGCGAGTGCAAGTAATATAGCGCTACTCCCAGAGTTTACAAAAAGACCCATTTTTTTACCGAAAAGACGCGACGTTCTTTTTTCGAATTCTTCGGTACGTTTACCAAAACCCGCTAACCAACCATCGCGGAGACATTCTTCTACGGCTTTTATTTCATCTTCACCATACGACTCGAATTTATTAGGGGCATACCAAATTTTTTTATGCATTATATATTATAATTAAATAATTTCTTTAAATCGTTAATATTGTTTATTTATTCATATCTTCTATTATATTATCGAACTTATATTCTGGTTCCCAATTTAGAAATTCTTTGATTTTATTTGTGTTAGCAGTTATATATTTATCGTATGGTCTATAAAATTTTTTTGAAATTTTAATAATTGGTTTATTCTCTACTATACCAATTTCATTTTCATTTTTGCCTTCCCATTTTATTTTTTTATTCATCCATTTCAATGATAATTCTATAAATTCTCTAATTGAATGTGTTTCACCAGTGGCAATAATATAATCATCAGGTTTTTCTTGTTGTAGTATTAACCACATAGCTTTTACGAAATCTTCTGCGTGACCAAAATCGCGTTTTGCGTCTATGTTACCTAGTTCTAAGTATTCTTGAGTACCGTTAAAAATATTTTTTAATCCTTTTATTATTTTTGATGTAACGAATTTTTCATTTCTGAGTGGTGATTCGTGATTGAATAATATACCCGAGGATACATGTAATCCATATACTTCTCTGTATAATTTAACTATTAAATCCGCTGAATATTTAGAAATACCATATATTGTTTTTGGATTGCGTAACGATTTTTCAGATTTGTGAATATCACTATTATCTTTATCAAAAATTTCTGCGGATGATGCTTGAAAAATACGACATTTTTCAATCATATTTAATTTTTTAACGGTTTCTAATATTACGAGTATACCTTCAGAGTTTACTTTATATACATCTAAAGTGTTGTTTAGGTTTATACCTACATCTACTTTTGCAGCCAAGTTGTATATCTCTATGATACCAACGTAATTTTTATAACACTCCAATGTTTTGTGAAAAGAATTTATATCGAGTATATCACCATCATATAATTTTACATCGTATCCTTTTGATTGTAAGAGCTTATTGAGATATATACCATCTTGACCATTTGATCCTGTTATTATAGAGACTACCATTTAAAGAATAAACTTTTTAATCTTTAAATGAAGGTCGATATTTCTAAAGGCGAATTAATAGATAAAATTACTATTCTTGAAATTAAAATGGATAGAATAAAGGATGAAAATAAATTAAAAAATATTAAAATTGAACTTGATATACTTTCGAAGCTCGAATTTGAAACTAAACATAAAAGTTCTATGAAAGATGTTAATGAAAGGATATGGGATTGTGAAGAACTTATACGTAAAATGAGTATGGAAAACCCACCCCGTGAATTTATTGAATGTGCAAGAAATATTCACATTTTTAACGATGAGCGCGCACATATTAAAAAACTTATAAACATAGAAACTGGATCCGAAATTATCGAAGAGAAAAGTTATTAGTCTACAAATGTCCACACATGATCACTGAATACAGACTTTACTATATCCGGTGTATAATATAGATGCGCCACGTTTAAATGAAAAAAGTTAGTTTTACTATTACCGAGTTTCATTAGTTCTATCAGCCAGTTATATGAGCTATTCATACAATGTACTTCTTTAGCGTTCTCGATAATCCAAATATAACTAAATATATTTGAATTTTCGCACTGAAAAAACTCGTTATTTTTATCGATTAGTTTTGAATGTGGTTTATATACAAACATATCCGTATTCACGTTTATAACCCTGTTTCTTTCGTGATCATCATGAACAAAAATATAATCTTTTAATGGCGGTGTAATTTGTATAGAGTTGTCTTGGACAACCTTAAATTTAGTGTACATATATAATGGATTAACTTTTGCTTGTAGATATACACCGTGTGCCCAGTTAGTGGCTTTAGTATATTTGCTCCACGATACGTCATCCATACCGTATGTTGCTAATGGGAGTACCCTACTTCCTTTTGGTAATTTAGAATGTATTTCACGAATATCAGTGGAATCGACTAATATCAGTGTAACTTTATCACATATGTCTCTATACATAAACTTAACGGATTCTTCGTGGCATTTTTTACAATATATATAAACGTGTTCTTTTCCTGCAAAGTGTCTAACCATGCCATTAAGCATGATTTGATCACCTAGACCGAGATGGTGTAAAATTGTTACTGACATATACGTTTTATATGTTCGAAAGCTTTATCTATCATTTCTATTGTTACGAATTGACTATTTCCAATATATATTCCATTATCGTTTAGCAAATTGGCATTTGGTGTATTTACGGAATCTTTCCATTTAGATAGAAAGGGGTGTTTTAATAAATTTCCTGCCACGATTGGTCTACATTCTATATCATATTCATCAAATATTTTATTGAGTTTAATTTTATTTTCTTTATTTTTACATATAAAAGGGAAACAAAACGAACTATTAAATTCATCAAAATCACATATATAGAAAAAATCTTTATATTCGGATACTTTTTTCATGTAATGTTCATAATTTCTTCTCCGAATTTCTATATTTTTATCGAGTCTTTTTAACTGTTCTAAACCAATAACTGCGTTGAGTTCGGTATTTCTAAAATTATACCCATCGGTAAGGAAAAGAAATTTAGGATCTATATCTGGATATTTCGAAATTACTCTATCGTAATTTTCTGGTAAAAGATGTCTTGCCATCCCATGACTTCGTTTAAGTTTCATGAGTTGAAATAATTCAGAATTATCCGTTGATATCATACCACCTTCAATAGTTGTCATATGGTGCCCATAATAAAAACTAAAAGTTGAACCCGTATCACACCCTCTTCTTTTACCAAATTTATCTGTCACACCATGGGATTCGCATATATCTTCTATAAATATAGAATTTGGATATTTTTCTTTTAATGCTTCTACTGGTGCATTAATACCGAGAAGATGGGTTATAAATACAATTTTTATATCATCGTCTTTAGGTAAATTTTTTAAATCAAAACTATAATTATCCAGATTTATATCACAAAAAACTGGTTCGAGGCCTAGCTGAAAAACTGGTGATACATTCGTTACCCACGTACATGCCGGTACGAGAACTTTTGAACCGTTTGGTATTTTATACTGTTCTTTCACAGCTGCTAAGAGAAGTAAATTTGCCACACTTCCGGATGTTACAAATAGCGAGTGTTTACACCCTAGCCATTCGCTCCATTTATTTTCAAATTCTTCAACTTTCTTACCACACGTGTACATATCACTTGATGATATAAATTCTACTAATTTTAGTTTATCTGATTCTGTTATGGCAGAATCCATCAATTTCCAAGACATTATTAAAAATATATATTATGTTTTCTTTAATATTTACTAATTCGGTAAAGTATATGAAAAATATTTTTTATTTATAGATTCAAGGTTTCTAAGTATGAGCATATTGTTTAAAGTATGATTTGGTACATCTGTACCCGTTTCTTTTGCGGCTACGTGATGAAGTGCATTCTCATCGAAACCATATTCGAGTTGTTTTAACTGCCCTAAATTGCATTCACGCGTAAAAACTGTGCGTCTTTTTATATCGTGTTTTTCGAGTAAATTTGATATGAGTATATCATCGTTCCAGGTTACGTGTGAAATTTCTTTAAACTCTTCGAGTATTTTTCTTAACCATTCTGTTTTATATAAACAAGAACCATATGCTTCGAGTATATCCACAGGTGGATCTACATGATTCCTCGGGTAATGACCTTTAAAATATGTTTCGAAGTTAAAACCAGATAATCCCCATACACTTTTAGAACCTTCTCTAAAAAAATTTTCGAGAAGACTGTTAATTAAGTGCGTTGGGTAAATTGTATCGTCATTTACAACTACGAGTATATCAGCATCGGTATTTTTTATAATAGGTGCAAAAGCTGAAGTGCCTGGTCCTATATCTTCACAATTTCTATTTATTATTATATTTTCACCAAAATCTGTATAAGGAAAATTACCATCCCATTCGGGAAACCTGTTATACTTTTTGGGTATATTAACCCATATCTCGTGATATTTATCTATCTTTTTAAGATTTTCTATATAGTTTTGTATGTATTTAAATCTTGGTGGTATTGTGGTAAAACTTAATATCACTTTCATATACCATGTTATGAAATATATTCTATAAGTTACTTAAATATTAAAAAATAATATCCAACTAAATATATGTTCGAATCCGATTTGGAGTATATCGATGCGCTTAATGCTGATAATGTTAATAACATGGCGCAACTCGAAAACATATTAGAATTTCATAAAATACACATGTCTACCGATGATAATAAGTATATAATGGAAGAATATTCAGCATGTGATAAGGTAAGTAAAGATGTAATATCGTGGTACTATCGTAATAAAAATATACTCAAACAGATGAAAGAATGGTCAGATATTTATAAAGAAGAATTAGTTCAGTATAAACAAA
>Ga0181598_1003305_pt1 | contig 14103 bp, 13 predicted proteins | sample 041ome_4_FD_153295 | JGI IMG/M metagenome (GOLD analysis project Ga0181598, IMG submission 153295) | Coastal salt marsh microbial communities from the Groves Creek Marsh, Skidaway Island, Georgia - 041404US metaG (spades assembly) | ecosystem: Environmental > Aquatic > Marine > Intertidal zone >...
TGACCCCTTGAGTATTATAAGGCATATTCCTAGTGAACTGTGTGATAAAACGCAGGATACGAATTACCTTACCGCTGCGCAGAATAATTTTGAAGGTTTAACTTGGACAGATGTATAAAGATTACACCCATTTGTTATATAAATGTCGTACAATCACAATTACCTTAAGAACCTCTTCCTTTCGGAAAGCTACGCGAATGCGTTGTTCCAGCTCGTGATGGAGCGCAACGCCGCGGAAGAGCCCGAGTTTTCAGATAAAATCCTCCGTCGTCTCTGGAAGAAAAAGGAACCGGAAGTTGACCACGACATCAACGACATCGCCGTGACTATTGAAAACGGTGAGTGGGACCTCGGCATCGAGACTGAACGACGGGTGTGTATATATACTTGCGAATCAAAGGATTTTCGCAAAAAGTACGGAGACTTTTACAGCGAACAAGGTATCACGTTCTGTTCGGAAGATGACCCCGAGGAAGTCGTCATCACACAAAACTTTGGACCTGATGACATGACCCTGTGCGTTGACGTGTGCCCTCACCTCGGCGAAGAGTACCCGCACATCATCAGAGAGATGGAACATAAAATCCCCGATGATGACGAAAACTATAGGTACGTCCTTCTCGTGGATGAGTGCACGGTAGAATCGTGTGAATGGGAGGACCTCGTAGATATTTTCGATCAACACGACATCACCTTGTGCTCGTTTAAGGAACTTATGCAATAATTAAGTACATATGCACATACGCTGGAATCACCAATGTTTCATCTGTTCAAATCCCATAGACTTTCAGATGAGACCAGAAACCGCCTATGAATGGCTCGCGTATTATCACTACAGATTCATATTCAACCCCATTCCATTGTTTATGAATCGCATGTACCTCAAATACATCGGCAAAAAGATGCGCCGCGTCTGTACGTACTGCTTCTTTACGTACCGACCCATACCGTTCCGCGTTCTCAGGGACCGAGAAATTGGTCGTGCGCGGATGCGTTGCACACCCTCTTTAAGTCTCACGCGTGGTGAAATTCAAAAATGGTTTGAGGCGATGCCATCATTTTTTTACCCAAATACCCCCCCAGATGAACAATCCCCAACACCCCAACAGCCATCATCATGACTGAAACTATACAAAAACTTACGCACATCGAACACATACTCAAGAGACCGGACAGCTATGTGGGTCCAGTTGAACAAAGTAAAGAGCAATACTGGGTTCTTGAAGGTGATGCATTCGTGAAAAAGTGTCTACAGTACAGTCCAGCTTTATTAAAGATTTTTGATGAAATATTGGTGAACGCCATAGACAGAAACTCACTATTCCCGAAGCTCGTCACAAACATCTTGGTCGATATAGATAGGAACACGGGTGCGATCACAGTGTCAAACAACGGCCCTCTCGGTGGCATCGCCGTGTGTGAACACCCAACGGAGGGGTGCTGGAACCCTGAACTTACCTTTGGACACCTGTTGACGAGTACAAACTACGACGACACACAGAAACGTATCGTCGGTGGACGCAATGGCTATGGGGCAAAGTTGGCAAACATATATTCTTCCAGTTTTGAAATTGTAGTCAAGGATGGCGAAAACAAACGCGTGTACACACAGAGTTGGTCCAATAACATGACAAAGTGCAACCCACCAAAGTTGAAAAAGTTTCAAGGTGCGACATCTGTGGTGAGCATCACCTTTATTCCAGATTGGAAACGCTTTGGTATGAAGGGGATGACTGATGACATTTACAAAATTTTTCAAAAAAGAGTGTGGGATTCAAACATTTGTACAAGTCCCAGTTGTAAAATAAAATTTCAAGGGGAACCTTTACCAAAGATGTCTTTTGAAAAGTATGCAAAAATGTACACACAGACGACAACCATCGCCAGCGTCACCACCGACCGATGGTCTGTGTGCATCGCCCCATCACAAGATGGTTTTGAACAAGTGTCTTTTGTGAATGGCATCTGTACCACAAAAGGTGGAACCCATGTGGACCACGCCGCACAGCAGGTGGCAACGTCAATCATCGATGAAGTCTCAAAAAAAATTCAACTCAAACCTCAACAAGTCAAAAATACCTTCTTCATCTTTGTCAAAGCCACTCTTGAAAATCCAAGTTTTTCTTCACAGGTGAAATCAGAGTGCACCTCCAAAGTTGTTGACTTTGGCAGTCGCTTTGAAGCACCAAAGACTTTCGTGAAAGCAGCTTTACGCTCTGGTATTCAAGAAGAACTCACGACACTCTCCAAATACAAAGAAATGCAGCAGCTGAAAAAGACTGATGCAGGTACAAAGAAATCAAAAATCTCAGGTATCCCCAAACTGGATGATGCAAACAAAGCCGGCACTGCACAATCTCACAAATGTACGCTGATTGTAACTGAAGGTGATTCAGCGAAGACTTTGGCGGTTGCAGGACTTTCTGTCGTTGGTCGGGATTACTACGGCGTGTTCCCTCTTCGTGGAAAATGTAAAAATGTCCGAGATGCATCTGTGAAAACACTCACTGAAAATAAAGAGTTTAGTGACCTCAAGAAAATTCTTGGATTGCAGCAAGGTAAAAACTACGAGGACACCAAAGACCTTCGCTACGGACGCCTTCTCATCATGACTGATGCCGACCACGACGGGTCTCACATCAAAGGACTTCTTTTGAACATGTTTCACTTTTTCTGGCCATCACTGTTGCATATCAATTTCGTGGAGAGCATGGTGACACCAATCATCAAAGCAACAAAGGGGAAACAGACTTTAAGTTTTTACACGGACCATGCATTCAAGGTTTGGTACAAGGATAACATGTATGGAAACTGGAAAATAAAATATTACAAAGGTTTGGGAACATCAACATCTCAAGAAGCTCGTGAATATTTTAAAAATATTGAAAAACTTGTGGTGAAATTTGATGTAGACACCATGACTGACGAATCCATGGTTCTCGCCTTTGATAAGAAAAAAGCAGATGACAGAAAAACATGGCTCTTGGACACATCTTTGAAAGATACCACTCAACTTGAAATCCCCTATGGCAACATCGAACGTCTCGGTATCAGCGACTTTGTGCACAAAGACCTCGTCAACTTTTCTATGGCTGACCTCAAGCGGTCCATAGGACACGTGGTCGACGGTCTCAAACCATCTCAAAGAAAAGTCCTCTTTGCGTGCTTTCACAAAAACCTCAAAGAAGAAATGAAAGTCGCCCAACTGGCTGCCTACGTCGCGGATAAGAGTGCCTATCACCACGGAGAAGTGTCTTTGGCCGATACCATCGTCAAGTTGGCAAACGACTACGTGGGTTCAAACAACATCAACATGCTCGTTCCGTGTGGTCAATTTGGTACTCGTCTGATGGGTGGCAAAGATGCGTCGCAGACTCGCTACATTTTCACCAAATTAGCACCAGAGGCTCGGAAGATGTTTCACGCCCTCGACGAACCCGTTCTCAAGTACATGGAAGACGACGGTCGTACGATTGAACCAGAGTACTACGTCCCCGTGATTCCCATGGTTTTGGTAAATGGTACGGAAGGTATTGGCACAGGGTTCAGTTCCTACGTTCCACCGTTTAACCCCACGGATATCGTAAAAAACCTTGAACGCGCGATTCGCGGAATGTCTCTCGTAGAGATGACACCCTATTTTCGCGGATTTAAAGGAACCATCACAAAAGATGGAACGTCGTGGGTGGCCGAGGGCGTGTGGAAACACGGATACAAGTCTGTGACAGTCACTGAACTCCCACCCGGACGATGGACCCAGGATTTCAAAGAACACCTGGATGACTTGGTTGATAAAAAAATAATTCAAAACTATACAAATAATTCAACCATTGAAGATGTTTATTTTGAAATCAATGGATACAATGGTGACGATGTCATCAAAGATTTCAAACTGAGAAAAACCATTCACACAACAAACATGCACCTGTTCCATCCCGACAAAGGTATCGTGAAATACACATCTCCAGAAGAAATTCTTTTAGATTTTGTACACATCAGAATGGAACATTACAAAAAAAGAAAGGAACATCTCATCAGTGAGTGTGAAAAAAAAGCACGACTCTGCACCCACAAAGCTCTGTTTGTGGAGATGGTTGTGAATGAAAAACTCCGAGTGTTTAAAAGAAAAAGAAATGAACTTGAAACTGAAATGATAGGACATTTCCCCATGATTGATGGAACTTTTGATTACCTTCTCAACATCAGAACATACCAGTACACTGAAGAAGCCGTCCAAGAACTGGTGCGACAAGCCGCACAAGCAGAACAAGACCTTCGTGATTTGAAAAAATTATCACACACAGACTTGTGGCAAATGGATATTAAAAATTTATGAGTGTACAATAAGTATGGGTGAAGCTGCACACGTTGCACTCAGTGCCATCGGCAAACAGGATACCTATCTCCTGTCGAGAGACCCAGAACAGAGTTTTTTTAATTACAAAACAGAACAACATTCAAACTTTAGAAAGTATCACAAAAATAGAAACATCACCCCACCATCGAATCGTCCGGATACGTGGCCTTTTGGTGAAACCATCAAAGTCCAATACAATCCACGAAACATGGGCGACCTTTTGTCGAACATGTACCTGAGCCTCACTCTCCCAGCACTCGAGGTTGGTGGGAACTACGCAGACCAGGTGGGGAGACACATCTTATCGCACGTGAAAATGTTTGTCGATGAGATCGAAGTTGAAACTTTCTGGTCGGATTGGGGTATCATCCACGATGAACTGTACACGGAAATGTCAGAAAAGGTGGCGAACCGATTTCTTCTCAACAGGTCGTTGGCTTTTGATAGTTCAGAGTCAGCAAATAACTACGCCGAGTACCAATCAGATGTCGTGATTCCCCTCAACTTTTTCTTTTCTCGTAAATTTGCCTCTGATGAGTATGAAACAAATCAACCCAACAGGCCATATTTCCCAGTGTGTGCGTGTCACAAACAAAAAATTGAATTTGAATTCACGTTTCAACCACAAACATTTTTCGCAAACACGGCGACGACACTGTCTCTCTCTGAATTTGACATCGTCACTGAAGAGATTGCGTTGAGTGCAGATGAACGTTTATATTCTATGAATCATCAGGGATTGTGGATGACCGACGTCGTCATGAAACATCCAACGATACTCACAAATCCGGAACAAACTTTTATTAAAAATCAACTGGTTCCTAAAATTCCTGTGAAATCTATTCACTGGTTTTTCAGAAATACAAAATTTGAAGACCCCGCACTCATTAAAGAAGATGGTGAAACCGAGGAAGGCAACTTTTACATTCACAACAGGTTTAACTTTAGCTCCAACGTAAACTTTGATGAACTCAACACCTTCTTCTACCCAGTGATGGACAAGTCAAAGTTTTACATCGAAGGCACTCAACTTCCAAACATGACATCCACGGACCACACGTTTTATAAATATTACGTCCCCTATGAAAAACGTCTGTCGCGTCCAATCAGAAATATTTACTCTTACAGCTTCTCGATGTATCCAGTGAATGTGCAACCATCGGGGAGCTTAGATTTTAGTCAAATACAATCAAACATGACAACCATCGAGTGCGACCTCTTACCAACAAATGAAACGTATTCATTACATATGTATTACACTGGCTATCAAACATTCAAGTTTGAAGGGGGGTTCATGTCACTTGCTTATTAGCCATGAGTTCAGATTTGTGCGTCGTCACGAAATGTATCACGTCATTTTTAATACACCACTTGATGAAATTCAGCTGTGCGACAGTCGTATGAATTTCCTCAGATGTCCCAGGAATTGTATAGATAATCTTTTGTGCTCTACAGAAAGGATCGAACAACTTTTTACTATATCCTAACAACGAACTCTTATAGGCACAATGAACACTAAAAACTTTTCCATCCCCTGTTTTATACGTGGTGTGGTTTTTCTTTGCGTAGTTTGTGATGAACCATTCTAGATTTCTCAAAGAAATTCCAGATTTTTTATTTAAAATATTCATCAAAGTTGCTTTATTCTTTTCTTCACTGTAGAAATCATTTATAGATGTTAGCAGAATATCGGACTTACTCATTACATAATATACTATTCAAATCTATAAGCTTCTTTTTGTCCTGTTCCTGACAGGCTGGACATGTTTTGTCATAGAGAATATCCATACTATGTGTGTGCGAGGTCCCCGAACTATTGACTATGATTGGTTGCAACTTTTGTTTCTGATAGAGGTGTAAAGTACAATACCCATCGTGGGTCCCTTTCCGCGTGCACCGAACACCATCCTTCTTCACACCCTTACAACGAGACCTGTCAGTTAAATCGGGAACATCGCGAAGCAGCAAATCTTTTGACACCCCGTGATGCTTCGCGATGTAGTTGATATACCCGTCCAACTTTTCATTATATTCTATGGTTAACGCATCTACTCTGGTAGCCACTCGCCTTTCTACCTCATCCTCTATCATGCGCCCAATTCTTTGCGCGAGGTCATCACTCATCACTCTTACTTTTAGAGAGCTCGAATTTTTTAAATAAGTCGGTGATGGTCGTTTTCTGTTTAGGTGCTGCTCTTTTTTTCTTTGGGGGTTTATGTTTTTCTATAATTTCCCCAAATATTGTTTGTTTAGGTTCAGGAACCAAGGGTTCAAGAAGGTCGCACACAGGGTTCAGAAACTTGTTGACGAAATAATAGTGATAATCCACTGGAATATTGTTTTCCGCGACGTACACTGGGTCCTCCGCCTTCTCAAACGCCTTTGCCTTTGGGTCCTCGGTTTTCGTCAGCAGATAGGGTACGCGGTCACCACTTTGAGGTTCAGACCCTGGTTTTCTTTGACGCATCTTGTTGTGCACCTGCACGTGTCCCATACTGATATCCCAGCTGCGGTCAACATCTTTAATAGATACAGGGGTGCCCTTCACTTTATAGGTGTCCGATAATGATTGACTCAAAATGAGTTTGGTGTGGGGCACATCACCAGTGAGCAACTCAAGGGCACGCTCTCTCGCCAACACCTGTGGTGGCTCTGGGTCTGAAGATTCAAGTATCACGTCCAGAAGTTCCTTACACACCTCACGCACGTGGGGGGTGTTGTCTCGTCGCACGAGCTGCAAGCCTTTCACATCTATGTACTTGAATTCAACTTTTCCAGATTTCCCCTTCTCCCACAACTTGGCCGCGTAGCGTTTCTTACTGTAGAGGATATAGGGCATATACACCTTTTCCAACTCGAGGTCGTTTGGCTTTTTGAACAACTTCGTGCACTGCTCAGCAGCCCGCTCTCCAAGCTCCCAGCTGTAGTCGATGGCATCTTGACCGGTGCGCCCTTGAACGTCGAATTCAACCATGACGGAATCAGTATTATGAACAATCATGTGTCCCGGACCCACGTGGAAATGATGAGACTCTGTTGTTAAGTCATAGACATAATCCGACGTAAGTCCAAGTGGCTCAATCTTTTTGATGGCCAGTGGGTTGCGTCGTTGCGAACCCATGGTGCACGTCTGTCTGAATATGTGTTCTTTGTCTGAACGACAATTCAATGAGACGTTATAGCCAAGTCTTCGAGCGAGAAAACATAAACCCAAACTACCCTCCTTACCCTTCATGTCGAAACGTGTAGTTGTTTGGCTCTGGTCATGGTCCCCATCAGATAGATAATACCCATCCCAAAATGACTTGACGATGTCAAGGGGTGCGTTGAGTATACATGGAGGCACTATCTTTTCTTTGTGTGCGTTATAAAATAATGCACGATAGCGCAAAGTGACATCTTTTATTTTGCCAATCGGTACCAATTTATACACGCCACTTGATTTCAATGTATCCAAAATCTTCGTCTCAAATGGACATGCCTCTTGCATCGCTCCAAGAAGTGACATATTTGAATTATTCAGCGCCCAAGTGTACTTTTCCCCATAGTGGCCACACGACCCATCACCAAGAAAGAAACCCATGACTTTTGCTTCTGCGACCGTGATGTTGGTTTGAATTTCAGTCTCAAAGGCTCGCCCGCAATCGTGATGTAAAAGTTCCACACCTACAGACACATCACCTGGTTTCATCTCACGTTTGTCAGCTGACAATAAACTGTGGTCTTCTGTGACATCAGCAACACCGGTGTGAGTCAAAACTCTGAATATCGTCTTTTGTGTTTTATGTCGAATGACTTGTTTTATTTGAGTAAAACCTGTATCACTCCACACCTCAATTCCACGAACATCTGAGAATTCTTTCCCATCAGACCTAGTTTCATAGCTCGATACGAGTGCATCGATACGAATGGTCTTTACAATACCATTGTGTCTGATTAAGAGAGCTGAATCGGGAGTCACGGAATCACCGTAACGCACATTTGCCCCTGGAAAGTTGGCTTCCACATAGTTTTTCGTCTCCTCAATCATCGAGCGTCCCTTGAAAGTCACTGATGAGGCGATGGCCACGCACGGTAACATCCCCTTTGCAGCCCCAGTGAAACCATAACAACTATTCATAGAAATTTTATACGCCAGCTGTTTACCATTGTACACCTCCTTCATCCCCTGCGTCGTCGCAGTAGCCATATCCTTCTTGGCTTGTTTACGAAATTGCTTGAGTTCTGCCAAAATTGTCGGTAGCAAACTTGGCACGTTTTGCGCAAACTTGTACGACTTGCCAGAGCCAAGGGTGAATGTTTCGTATTCCACACCCGGTACGTTTCCATACCTCTTCTCATCCATCACCAGCGTACTATAACAGAGATTATGAGCCATCATGATGGATGGATACAACGAGGCAAAGTCGAGGGCGGTGATTGGTGCGTAGTACGCCCCAGACTGGGCTTCAAGAACGGTGGCGCCTTCATACCCTTCCTCTGGTAAGGTGCCTTGATAAATCACTGGAACAAGAAATCCGAGTTCCGCCGCTTTTTTACACAACTGCGAAAACACTTTAATTTGCTGACCTCTCTCTACGAGAAAACACAGCGGTACTGAAGTAGCTTTCGCCATCTCCACCAAGTTGACTAGAATACACAACTTTGCCAAAAGCTTGTGCGGTAGCAAAGTATCTTTGATACAGTAGTCTGCAACCTCTCCCAACTTGTGTGGGTCACCACCTTGAAAACGAGCGAAAATTTCTCTCGGTGGCATGTCCAACTTTTGGTCGCCGAGGTAGAGCTGCGCGACGCTGTTCAATTTGTAACTATCCAACTTGTACCCTTTCTTCACCTCATGGAACAGGTCAAAAATAAACCGACCACTCATGGGTAAAAGTTTGAGTTCATTATCACCGAGAGCACTCGAAGATAATTTTTTGTAGACGAGTTCACATGGTCTATCTTTAAATTTACCCAAGTTGTAAAATTCTGGACCACACCCACAGAGAACGGCGCGTTTCATGATGTATTCCAAATCAAAACCAAAAATATTCCACCCCGTGATGACGTCGACATCGGCTTTACGAAGATATTTTTGAAACGCCTCGAGCAATGCCTTCTCGGTGTCAAAACTTTGAACTTTGACACCATCGGTCTGTTTGTAGCAGAGACACACCTCCTCGTAAGGTTCATCGGAACCAAAGCGACATAGGGTCAACGCAATCTGAAAACAGCAATCACCAGGAACGTCTGCATCTGGAAATTTACCCGTACTGCTGTTACACTCAATGTCAACAGATGCCACCACAAACGGCGCGATGTCATCACGTTTCACTGGGGTGAGTGTTGTCCAGTCATTACAGAAAAGGTCGATGTCCACATGGGCCAGGTAGGAGCGCACGCACTTTGCTCCGGTGTCCAACCACCCCGTACTTTGGATACCCGTGCGATGCATCAGCCGAAGCATGGGATCCAAGTTGGCTTCGTAGGCGTGGAGTTTTGTCTTCCCCCTCACGAGTTGTATTCCATATTTGAGCGTGTTCGCGACGTACCGCCTTTTGGCAAGATTTGCGAAATCCAGGCGCATAAATGGAAACTCTTCATTATTCTGGAACCCCCACACATCTTTTGCCTTCTTTAAGCCATATCCAATTAAACACTCAGGACACCTTTTGTTGATCGCGTGATAAATTTCTTTCACCGTCGACGACTTTGCGTCAGGAAGCTTTATGTAAAAGTAAGGTGTAAATTCTGTCGTGACACAGACCGAGCGCCCATCCTCCGTCTTACCAAAGATGCTGATGAGGTGTCCATCTTCATCAGAATCCCTGGCTTCCCACGTCAATGCCTGAAATACCACCATGTGTAATAATGTCTCCAAAATTTTAATATAAGTTATATATAAACAAATGTCTGCGGCTTTGATTGAATTGGTCAGCCGAGGGGTCCAGGACACGTATACAACGTCTCAACCCGAGGTCAGTTTTTTTAGGCAAAACTACAAACGTTATACGAACTTTGCGATTAAGCCCGAACGTCTTGACTATATCGGCACTTTCGGCTCTAACAACGAGGTGACTATCCCTATTCGCAGCAAGGGTGACTTGTTATCCTACGTGTGGATCGAAGCGGCGGACATCGGTGATACGACTGGGGGGACTACCGGATTTTTTAGCAAAGGCGATGAACCGACGGAATTCTCCCTTTGGATTGGTGGTCAAGAGGTGTGCCGCCTCGATTCTTTGTACATCCAGGGTGTGCACAATTTGCTCTACCGCCCCGACGGTGCCAAGAGCAGCATGGCGGTGACGACGACCGACGTCAAGCCGAACGCCGTTGGATACTCTGGGTCCAAGGCGGGACACTACCTCATCCCGTTCTTCTTCTCTGAAGACTGGACCAAGTGCCTTCCATTGGTCGCCCTCGCGAACCACCAGGTGGAAATCCGCGTCAAGTGCCGCGCGAACTTCACCCCGAGTGAAACCCCGAAGGTGTACGCCAACTTCATCTTCTGCGACACGGAAGAGCGTGAATTCTTCGTGAAGAATGAGCAAAAGCTTCTCATTAACCAGGTGCAATACCAACCGATGAGCGCCACCGATACGGAAGTGGACCTCACCTATTTCAACCACCCGACCCGTGCGGTCCACGTGGTGTGCTCTAAGAACGATGGCGCCAACTGGGCGGCGAACTACAGCTTCGCCGAAAGCACGTTGTACATCAACGGCACCCCGTTGTTCGACGCTACATCGAATGTCTACCACCACACGATTGTCCCGGAAATGCACACGACATCTCTCCCGGATGACGTGTTGGACAGCGCCGCGTTGTATACGTGGCCGTTCGCTCTCACCCTCAACAAGACTCAAATGACGGGGAGCCTTAACTTTTCTCGCATCGATACCGCACGTCTCAAGCTTAAGTCGCCGTCAGGTGGTGCGAGCTCTATTTTGCGCGCGTACGGTGTTAACATGAACGTGTTGCGCATCATGGATGGCATGGGTGGTGTCGCTTTTGGAAACTAATATCTTCATTATATATTAAAAAATGGTTATCATTCCATTTATTCTATTTGTGGTCATGATTTACAAAGATGTCATGAATAGAAATAAATACTTTTCAGAAATAAAAGAATACATTCCAAAGTTTACAAATGTTTTAGACTTTGGTGCGGGTCGTTGTGAACTCAGTACATACCTGAAAAATAGAAACTACGTCACGAGTGTAGACATTTATTCAGGGTGTAAAGATGCCGACGTCTACGATGGATATACCTTGCCGTATGAAGATGATTCATTTGATGTCATCGTGTGTATGTTTGTTCTCCACCACATACCACATCACAAAAAAATCATTGAAGAATTAAAACGTGTGTGTGCGAAAAGAATTATTATTATTGAAGACATGCCACAAACATTTTATCAGTATCTTATTTCAAAGCTGCACTACCTTTTTTTCCGTCAACCTATGAGCACTATTGAAAACATGCACAATCCACAAACGTGGTGCAATCTTCTCGAAGAGAGAGGGAGGTGTACAATTAAACAACTGAAATCACACTCATTTATAAATCCAACACCACACTTTCTTATTGTTAAGGATTTTCATATGAAGAAATGGTAAACGCGTCATTATTCGACATGCTGACGATCCGCATAGGTATCACCGACGATACGACCCCCGCCGACCTTGACAGCTACTTCACGCGTGTGTGGCACAACCAACGGCAGGTGGTGCTTGTCATAGACACGACGCAGTGCTCACGAATCACCCTAGGTAAAGCGCTCACCATGCGACGCGTGCTCAACAGGCACCGCGCGAACACGCGAAAGTTTGTAGATCATAGCGAGGTTTTGGTGAAGGGTGCCCTTGTGAAGCGTATACTCCAAATTGCGGTACGTATTATAAGAACAGATAGACCCGTTAAAATTTCAAGAGTGTAATGCCCATAAGAGGCGTTCGAGTCTAATTTCATCGCACGCGCACTCGTCCGAATACCCCTCATCCCTCTGAAGGTGGCACGTGTCGCAACGAATGTCCTCAACCTCATAATCGGGGAGAAAACCATCCTTCTTGAGGAGGTCAGCGAGGGCCACTTTGACGTGGACGTCCACCCCCTTGAGGAGGTCTTTCGCCGCCTTGGTGCACGTCTTCACGTATGGGTGTTTCACGAGCACGAACGCTTTCATGGTGTGTTTATTGTTTGGGCGGTCCATCGCCAGAAGTTCTTTCGTGCGCAGCTGTATCTTCATCTCCGTATCCATGAGTTCTTCGAGGCGGGCACACTTCCCCGTCTCTAAAAATTCATCTACGATGTCCACCGAACTCTGACCGACCCCTTGGAGATTCGCAATGTCAGCGCCACACGTGATTTTCTTCAGGGACTTGATGGAGTCAGCAACGCGTGCGAAAGATGCGGAACGCCCTTCGTCGTCGTGCGCCGCGTAAGCCTCGCTGAGATTTTCAAAAAGTTGTACGATGTCCTTCATGATGATATGATGTGTGTCTGTGTATCTCATGTCTGGGGGGATTATTGTAAAAAAAATTAACTATAAGTATGACCCCCCTGTCAGACACCCAAATCAGGGCAAAGGTCCAACAGTTGCGCGTGCGACACGGAAAGACCTACGCACCCGTGCGCTATTTCAGAGGTCTGACGACCCTTCGTGATGTCGAACGACGGTATCTCAAAATGTTAAAGAAAACCTACACCCCTTTCCCTACCGATAAGGGGAAGAAGGTGCGCACATCTTCATACACCAGAAAATTTAGAAAGATGTATGGAGATGATGTGAAAACATTACCTCAAATCGCAAAAGCTACGGGTATCCCACTAGGTACCTTACGAACAGTCTATAACAGAGGTCTCGCCGCGTGGCGCACGGGACACCGTCCAGGGGCCTCCCCTCAACAGTGGGCGTACGCGCGCGTACACAGCTATGCTACAAAGGGCAAGACGTGGTACACGGCTGACAAAAATCTACACACAAAGTAATACCTATGTGGTGGCTCTTTAAGAAAATTAAATTATCAAACTCACATTCATGGACGTATTTGCTTGGTGAGTAATTTTTTTTGTTTATTCAGGTAATTATTAATTTGTTTGTTTCCCTCTCGAATCATGTTTTGAAGTTGTCGAAGTTTCGCGTTATTTTTTTGAGCAATTTCATTCATCAACTCTTTATCAGTCTTGTAGCGCCTGGACCTTTTTGTCTTCTTCACTGGAGTCGTCACACTGAGTCCAAGTTCTTTAGCCTTTTTACGCAAGTTCATTTATATATACGCGATAAAATAATGTGCGTAAAAATTAAGTGTACATGGCAACTTCATTATGGGACATCTTACCTCTCGAACTTCAGGAGATAATACTAGAAAAATCAGTAGAATTATGTCGTGAAGACTACATAAATGCTGGTATAGCAAAGCATAACCGAGCGAAAAAGAAACAGGGTCGGGGTCTGCTCACCACGGACATGATTCGCTACATACAATCCGGAACGGACGCGATGGAACTGATTAACTGGGCGTTCGAGACAGAGGTGCGCGAACTCGAACTCCTCGTAGACCCACCCGTGCACCTCCTGAACCGGGTCTATGATTACGATTATACCGAATACTACGATGAATTTTTAAACAGAGCCATTGCGTACATAGAAAACCCAGAACACCGAGATGAATGGATTGTCCCAACGGAAGATTGCTGGTTGACCATGTTTACAAAGTTGAATGATTTTCATCGTAAACATGGACATCTGAATACACTC
>Ga0181598_1003326_pt1 | contig 14040 bp, 8 predicted proteins | sample 041ome_4_FD_153295 | JGI IMG/M metagenome (GOLD analysis project Ga0181598, IMG submission 153295) | Coastal salt marsh microbial communities from the Groves Creek Marsh, Skidaway Island, Georgia - 041404US metaG (spades assembly) | ecosystem: Environmental > Aquatic > Marine > Intertidal zone >...
GCGCCCAGTCCTTTCTTCTTCTTCTTCTTCTTCTTCAATTCCTCTCCGCTCTTCTCTTTCGTTAAACCTTCTTCCTCTTCCTCTTCTTCCTCGAACGAGAGGGTTACTCCTGCCTTCTTCTTCTTTGTCTTTGTCTTCTTCTTTTTCGACGAATTCCTCTCCTCTTGCGCGTCTTTATCTTCTTCTTCTTCTTCTTCTTCCACATCACTCTCATCCTCTCGCGCCTCTCTTTTCCTCCGAATTGCCAAAAACGGCCTTCGTTTTTGTTTCGCCGCCCCTAAAGGTCCCATGTATTATACCAACAACAACGAGTACAACGACAAAAAACACCTCTTAGTATTATTACTGTTACTTATTGAATTCGTCTCTCTCTCTCTTTCTCTCTCTCTCTCTCTGAATGTCCTTCTGCAGAGACCAACATCGACACAATTATGGAGCAAAGAAAGAGGTGCCCTTTTTTTCATTTTTTTGCACACGAACGAAAAAAGACCAAACGACCAAAAAAGTGGACTCATCATACGATCTGATGATCTCTTTCTTCATACTCACACGCACACTCACCCGAAACACAAACAGAGGAGGAGGAAGACAAAGAAGAAGAAGACGAAGAAGACGAAGAGAGAGAAACAACAGCGCTGCTCTTTATTCTTCATTTATCGTTTTGTCTCATCTTCTTAAACAGATATCATCGTCTCTCGAAGTGGTAGTGTTCTACGACTCCGTGAAAGCGCGTACCTTTTTTTCTTCTGTTGCACCAAAGGTCACGTACCGCTTTGGTGCCTTTTTCGACACAAAATTCAACGACAACAAGAACAACAACCATTACAACCACAAACGGTGATGAAGAAGAAGAAGACGAGGAGGAGAGCGAAGCCTAAACGGCTTCGAAACCCTTTCCTCCTCTTTCTCCTCCTCTTTCTCCTCTCGTCTTTCTCCTGGGAGTTCTTTTCGACGGCGAAAGAGAACGAAGGAGAAAGAGAAGGAGAACAGAAAAAACTCGTCGACCTGTTACCGTCCTCGATTTTCTCGCGCTTCTCCGAGCGCGTGAAGAAAAATCCGAGGTTTAAACTCATCGTTTCCGTGTACGCGCCGTGGTGTGGGCACTGTAAAGTGCTCGAACCGGAACTTGTCTCCGCGCTGAAAATAGTGCGAGAAGTAGATGGCACGGACGAGACCGTCGTGGACGTGGTGAAAATGAACGGAGACTTGAGGAAATATCCAATTCGAGAGGAAATGGAGCAGAGAGAAACGGAGGCGAGGAAAGCGTTTAAGAAAAAGTACGGGGTGAAGGGATATCCGACTTTATTACTGCTAGAAAAGAAGAGCGACGATGAGAGTAGTAGGAGTGGTAGGAGTAGGAGTGAAGAAGAAGAAGAAGAAGAAGAAGAAGAAGAATTGTTCGTGGCGAAACAATACAAAGGCAGTCGGAGTCAAGCCGCGCTGTTGAACTATCTCCGTCGCGCGAGCGCGTCGGACGTCGCGACGTTCAAAGACTGGCGCGAGGCGCGAGAATACGGGAAATTGAGAGCGACCGAGTCGAACGCGATGTTTTTTCACTTAATGGTGAATGGAGGGAGTTTAAAGATTAAGAAAGCGTTCGACTCGGAGGCGAAGAAGAGGGAGAATTTACAGGCGTGGTTCGGAGAAAGCGACGCGCCAAAGACGTTTGAGGAAACGAATGCGTTTTTAGACGCGTTTCACGCGAAGCAATTTCCGTGGAAGGATATCCAAAGCAAAGACGAAAGTTATTCGGTTTTGTTAGCAGTGCACCCGAGAGTGCCCGGAGATGAAGACGACGATTCCTTAGTATCGGATGGTGAGAATTATAAGGCGTTTACGACCGAGGTTGTATTGTGTAGAGTAGCGGAGGAGAAAGAGGAGGAGGAGGAGGAGAAAAAGAAGAAGAAGAAGAGTTATCGCGCGAACGACGCCGATATGAGCGAGACGAGTGGGTATGAAAATCCGTGCAACGTGTCTGCGTTTGTGCGCACCAGAATCGTCGCCCCGTTAGCCAAACTCGATCAATCCGTCTTCAACAACATCCTCGATTTAGATAGCCCGTCGGTATTCCTGGTCGAATCGGGAGGCGATGCTAAAATAGAAGCGTTCGCGAAGAATGCTTACAAACTCGCGCTGAAACACCGCAAAATATCCTTCGTTCGCGTCGACGGCGACGAGTTAGGCCCTTGGCTCGATAAGGAAATGGCTTTCGGCCCTCTCGAATCCTCCTTCCCTCTCTGTTTAGGATACCACAAAAAAACCCACCGGAGTTGGTACGACCGAAAATGGGAAACCAGGGGTAATACCATCGAAGAGTCGCTCGCCGTTTTCGTCGACATGAACTTCGTGGATATCAAACGACTCCCGAATTTCCTCCCGTCTATGCCTCTTTTAGGTAAATTGAAAAACATCCACCACAGAGCGACGTTTAGATTCTCCAACTCCTCCTCCCCGGTGCAACGATTAGCCACGTATTGGTGGTTGCTCGTCATCGCGTTGATCTTATTCGTCTTGTGCTTCTCGTTCGCGTTGCAGTATCAAAGAGAGGGTAAGTTCGACACGTCCAGCGAAGACGACAGTTCGGCAAAGTCCAGCGGCGAAGACGAGAGGGCGGCGAAAGTAGAAGAGTCCGACGGGGACGAACCCAAGAAAACAAAGTGAGAATTCAAAGAAGAAGAAGAGAGAACTTCATCATTTTCGCGGTGGTGAAAATACGCAACGTTCACGCGAAGAGGTATTCGCATCATTGTATTTATTGTAAAAACTTTCAACATAATAATAGTATACACATGCTTCGCCCATCGCTCAAAATCGAGAAAACTTTCGAAAATTTCTTCAAAAAAAAAGGATTTCTTCACCCATGGACGACGACGATGAAAACGACGACGACGGGTCGAGAAGCTCAAATTGGGAGAGCAAGAGGAGGAAGCGGAGGGAAGACGCGTGCGACGCGTTCGTCTCGTCTTTACCGTCGTCGTCGTCGACATCAATATCGAAGCGAAAATTGAATTCGGAATTCACTCCGAGAGAGCAAATTGAAATCGTTTTGCACGCGTTTTTGATGTCCACGAATAATGGCTCTTCTTCCGTCTGCGAGGCGCACAAATCCTTGAAACTGCTGGAGGAACGTCATAAGGTGTTGACGCTGAGCGAGGAAACGAGAGCGACGTTATTCAATCATTTGAGAAAAATGGCAAACGCAGACGCGATTGAGGTGAGAGATATTTTGCACGTTTTGAAAGGAACGAACAAGGAAAAGTCTACATGGAAAACAGAACGGATGGATGAAAAAATGTCCACGGTATTGAAATTGCTCTATGCGATGCGAGAGTCACCTCGAGCGTGGGTGATTGGCGAGAAAAGTGTGGAACGTTTCATAGAAGCGTTGGTGGAAAATTTTGAACACAGAAGACGCGGGCGAGAACCCGGCGAGGAAAAAAGCGAAACCGACGGCGAGGACGGCGAGAAGAAGTTCTGGATATTGAGGTCCGATGATGATTACAACGTTTGGAATTATATGGAAACGGTGAGGAGCATGGTAAAGTCTCTGAGGTTAGCGGCACATCCGAACACGTTGTTGTTGATGTCTTCGGCGGCGTCGTTTGCTGGTGGTAGTGGTGGCGATGAGATCGATGGTGCGACGACTACCGCGGACCGACGCGCGCATGAAAATAGAGGAGAAGGCGAACACGGAGGAGATGGAAACGACGACGACGACGATAACGAGAGAAATAAAGTAAAGAATAAAACGGACGAAGAACTGGAAGAAGACGAGCGCGTCGAACAATATCGGGCAGGGTATAAAAATTTGGAAAACAACCGGTGCGCTTCGAGCGCGAGGGCGTTTGCAGCCATATTCGAACAAATACAATTACGATGGATGCATGAACATGGATCCGAGATCCTAGGGAATGAAGGGGGATGGTCATTGCCAGAAGATGATATTGTATTTCAAAAGGAAATACACGCGCTGATTGAAGAAATTAACGCGTGCATTCCTGAACGCATAGATAGTTTTGACTCATTCGCAAACGGATTGGACGCGAACAGAGTGTGGGCAAACGCGTGCGGATTCGCGCTCCGAAAGTGCATGGAGGCTTTGGAGGACAAAGACGACCCGATTCGTGCGAAAGAGTTTGACCTTCTGGAACGTAAGATGCGAGGTAGTATTGATAGCAGATTGGTCGCGTTGGCTGTCGTTGAAGGAATGTTCCTGAAAGGCAAAGAAGAGAAAGAGAAAGACGAAGCCTGGAATGGATATCGAAATGAAATATTCTTCTTGGAGCCTTCGCAAGGGATCATTCTCGCACACGATATCTTGAAATGTATAGCAAATACTAGAATCGTCATGGATGACGACGGAGACGATGACGATGACGACGGCGACGACGAAGAGGAAGAAGAGACTGATGAAAATTCTGATCATCACCAAAAGCGAAGCGATTGCATCGTGAATGTTGGCATGGATGCGCTTCGCGCGCTTGCCGTGAAATTAGACTCAGTGTCCGTGCAAGCGGTGCTGAAATCGTGGCTAGAGCCTCGATTAAAGAGCCAAAAATTACACCTCGGAGGAGATGTAGCGAACGAAAACGACAAAAACAACAATAACAACGACGAGGATGGAAAGAACAGGAACGATGACTTTTCATACTTCCTCGGTAAGAAGCAATTAGATGCGATGGCGTTTGCGATGATTCCAAAATCCGACCGTCTCACCTCCTCGGCTGGCTTTGCGCTCGTTCGAGCCTCGCTCGAACTTTCAAGTTTTCTCGAAGAACTTTCTCAAAACGTAGACAATTTTAACCGGAGCGTGAACGTAAACGCCGACAAAAAGAGCGAGACGGTGGATGTGCACATTTCGGACGAAGTCGCGTATAACACTTCGAGTTTGTTCGCGACCGCAGCAGCGTTGAGAATATGTGTCATCGATAGAAAAGCGTCTGAAGACGATTCATTTCGTCGACTCCTCGCGCTCGTTGATGTCGAAGCGTGCCTAGATGCGAGGACACGTCAAAAAGCAGACCTGGAGTTGTGCAGAATTCCAGCCTCTAAATGGGTCGCCGCTTGTTCTCGATGTCTAAAAAATTCAGAGCCACTTTTGAACAAAATGCAAAGCGGCAATTCCATAATCGACGACGACGATAAGCACAACGATAGTTATAGCGAGCGCATGATTGCTGAACGACGAGTTTCAATTACAAAGCGTGCCGCACAGGCCATCGCCAAAGCGGCGAGCAATGGCTCTTCCTCCATGCCGCCCGATAATATCGCGCACATGTTGGTTACGTCGAAATGCTTGCGTTTATGCTCGGAAGTTGCCTCGAGCCTTGCCGGCGGTAAATTGATCACCACACCAGCAAGCGGTGCTAAATCTACGCCGCGAGTGATGAAAAACGACGACGATGATGACGACGAAATAAGCTTCTTGAGCTTGCCGAAAGAGTCTCGCGCGGCTATGGTCGGAGCGTGCATATCCCTTTTGAACTGCGCCTATCTTTTACCGGCGAACACCTACGCGAGACAAAGTATTTGGGATGCAATGTTCGCTACTTCAGGACGTGTACTCGCAACGAAATGGGCTCTCGAACGCGCGAATGAATGGAACGATCTTCGGGCAATCAACCCGGCGCTGCGATTTGCAGCGGCGCTCGACGACGATACTTCGTTGATGCTTGGTCGTTCCACGTTCAACTTGAAAAACGTCGATGAGGAAGAGCAGCGTCAAATTTCGATTCAAACTTCGAGGAATGTTGCCATTGCACATGTCGTCGCCGCGGCGTGGTCGAACGGTGTCGATGATGAAGCCTCTATGGATAGAGAAAACTACGCGGTCAAAGAAGATGACGTTCTACATGCCATCTCTGCCATCTCGAGAGATGCCGCATTTGCGCGTTCGTCGTCCTCGAACACGCACACGCACAATCAAATGGCATCTTTCCTAACAATTTTTACCAACGAAGACGAAGATGAGGCCAGCAATAACGCCAGAGCAACCTTTGCGAGTCTTCGAGGGAGAGCTGAACTCGTCTCGCGCGGATTCTCTCACTTCAAGAAGAAAGCTTTCTCTTCGCAAAATTTGTTGTCCTTATACAAAACGGCGATGCACTTTTGCTTAGCATCCGCGGCTTCTGCCGATTCGTCGATACTCGATGAAGGTAAAGGTGGAGGAAATCTCGACCCAGATGCCAGAACTATTGTCAACGATCGCGGGGCGCTTTCTCCCGGCGCGGTCGTCCTCGTCGCGTCTGAAACAATCGAAGCCTTATCGGACGAAATTAGAAAGTGCGAAAGCGGAGATCAACAACAAAGCAAAGATCAAAGCACCACCATAGCTGATGCAGAAATGGTGTGTTTGCTGTTTTTGGACGGTTTACGAGCCGTTCGTGTTGTGTGTGAACTCGAAGTGCCCGGACCGGTGATGGCTGGGAGACTCGCGATGGCGTCCGCGTCCACTCTGTTGTCGTTATCGGTCGTCTTTGCAAAATTCAGCAACCAGAACTTGCAAGATATTGCCAGACGAAAGAACATGCTGGAGATGTGCATTCAAGGAATCGATGCCTTGATTGATTGCAAGGCTGTGTACGCCTCGCCTCGACGATGTAAGGCGCTACTCGACGCCGCAACGGCTGCCGCAAAACGCACTTCGGCGCTTTCCGCTGAAGAAATGATATCGCAAGCGAATACAACAACTACAACTACCGCACCCACTACTATAGCGCCCGCCGTCAACAATGATGGGAGTACTAAAGAGAAGAAGATGGACATTTCTAGAAGCTTTGATGCGAGAAGACTTCGACGGAAACGCAGGATTAATCGAGGCGGACGCGTGAAAATGTCAGCATCTTCTAAGCGGCGCGAACAACAATCGGCACTGCAACGGTCCGGTGCCGTCGGTCGTAAACGTTCTCGAGATATTCGAAACTACGAAGTCGCTTCAGACTCTGACGGTACCGACGACGACGATGACTATTACGACGATGACGGCGAAGAAGGCAACGACGGCGGAGGCTACGGCGCGGCAGCAATCATGGAAGAGTTCGAACCATCCGATATCGACGAATCCGACGACGACGATTCGGACGACAACAACGACAATAACGACGGTGGTTTTGGTATGCGCGGTGGTGGTATCACCGGATGGGGCTAAGATACTACAATAGACGATCCTCACATTCATTTAGAAACGACACCTTCCTTGTAAGGTAATTGTAGCGGCTAAAATCTAGAAACTAAAAAAGGACAAAACTTACTTCATCTTCACTCAGAGGCCGTCCAGCTCGTACGAAAGCGTCGTTTTCACGGCTATATCCCCTTCTTCTACCCTTCCTCCTTCCTCTGATGATGTAGAAGATGATGATAACGACGACGAGATCTTCTCTTCTTCCACCTGTTGAACTTTCGGCTCGTATTTCTTCCTTTCGAAACTCTTCGGATTGAATTTCACCTCGGCGATTTTGATCCCTCCAATATCCCCTTGACGCAAGTGCGGGTGGCCCATCAACGAGTACGCCACAATAGCGCGATCTCCGTCGGTAATGACCGTTGGGTAGTGTATGTACATCTTCAAGCTCCCTTCTTCGAGTTCGGTGATGGTTTTAAACCCAACGCCGCCGTCGCAGGAAATCGAAACGCGTAATCGACACCGGCCTTTGTTGATCTTATTCTTATCGGTGGCATCGTTAAAGGCGACGACAATCTCTCTCGTATCGGGAAATGAGGTCGCGTCCATTTTCGAATCCGGATTTGGTACCGTCGTCGGGTTTGCCCCGGTCCACGTATCTCCACCGTCCCAGGAAAACGCGGTGTACACTTTTCCTTTACTCGTTCGAAAAAACAGTTGCAGCGAATAATCTCTCCTTTCTACAACCGCGCCTTCAATCAACCACGTCCCGCCCACTCTAATCTTCCCTTTCGGTTGCCAACTCTTCCCTTGGTCTTTAGAAACTAAAACGCCGTGCGAAGCGGGCGATTTTGGTTGCCTGCACGCGTTCGATTCCGCTTTCTCCTTCCAATACGGCAAAACCCAATTCCCGGTCTGCGTGTGCACGGTGATTCTATTCGCAATCACTTTCGGCATCCCTGGTGAATCTTCTTTACTTTGCGCGTGCACTTCTTGCGGTTCCGACCACGTCTTCCCACCATCTCTCGATTTTGTCACTTTCACGTCTCCTCCTGGTGAAAATCTCGGAGGGATTTTCGATCCGCTCTTGTTCTCCCTTGCCGGTCTCAAACAGTTTTGCGACTCGGTGTAAAATAACCACAAACCGTTCTCCTCGTTTGGCGGGTTAAAAAGCACCGGCGACCACACCGCCGTTTTCACGTTCTGCATGCTCGACACTCTCTTCGGTTTCGACCACGGTTGATCGACATCCTCCGCGTAGGAAATCAAAATCGACTGGCCTCGTATGCCTTCGATGCCGCTACTCGATTGCCACGCCACGGCGAACCCTTTCTTCGTCGCGTTCACGTTCCACCTCCCGATAGTCGCCATGTGCGAATACTTCCTTCCGTTCGCGGCTTCATCTCTCGCCACCCAAAACTTCCTCGGCTTAATCTGCTGAATCCGATTCCGTTCGTTTCTATTTAAACTCTTCGTCCGTATCGCCACGTCTTCCCGTTCGCACGTCTCTCGTTTCTCCTTGTCTTTGTATTTAATCTTGACGGATTCCGCCGGTATCGGTTCGGTACCGTCCTCTTCCTCCGTGTTTACTCTCTCTAAATCCTGATTCTCTTGCTCCAACGCGTCGTCCTCGATTAACGGAGTTCCCATGTCCACTTCATCTAAATCTTCCTCCTCTTTCTTCTTTAAAGCCTCTTGCTCCTCTTCACCCGCGCTCGCGCCAAACCCGCTCATCTGTGCAAACTTCCCAAACACTTGCCTGTAATACGGTTCCAACACGTCCTCGATTTTTTCCGCGTATTCTTCCGTTTTTTCGAGAACAATCGACGAGGAAACCGTGGACGATCGCGCGTGTCGGTTGTTCGCTCTGTGTATTAAAAGCTGCTGCTGTTTCTTTTGCATCATCCTCGTGGCATCATCCTCGTTTAACGCATCATCATCGACCGAAGTTGATGATGATGATTTCCCCGCGAAATCATCATCACCATGAAAAACATCATCGCGTGATGAAAAGAGCGCGCTAAAAAGAAACGAGACGAAAAGGACGGCACAAAAACAGAAAACAATCGCTCGCCGTCGTCTTTGTCGCCCGGAGGAAGAGGAGGAGGACATTTATGAACGTCTTTTACTGTAAAGCGTTGTTGTAGGGGTAAATTGTTTCATCAAAAGAAAGATATAATGGAGATTTTATCCTCATAATAAGTAAACAACACACCATGGTTGCATCAGCAGTAGCAGCGGCAGCAGCGGCAACAGCATCGGCATCGCCTTTAGCTGCTGCTCGAACTGGTGCTGCTCGAGGCGCGTTGGCGTGCGTGGTGTACGTCTCCGAAGGGAGACGAATGGACGTGCTGAAAGCCATCGAATCCGTCGCTTTATCAAAACGGATTACCACGAAGCCGAATGATATGAAGACGAAAAGAGACGACGACGACGAGACCTACAACAACAACGCGGTTAAATTGGTGAAAACATTCATCGATGAACCGTATAACCGAACCGGGTTTACCTTTGCGGTGAGAACGGATGATGATTTTGATGATGCCGTGAATGGTGGTGACAACAGTGCGTTGGTGGTGTTGGACGGGAAAGCGAAGAACGAGCGGCGGAAGAAGAAGGTCTCGCGTCTCATCGCGAACAGAGTCCACGAAGTCGCCACGTCGGCGTTTATGGAAATTGGCTCGTTTAAGAAACACTCGGCGACGCACCCGAGGCTTGGGATTGTGGACCACGTTTCGGTGCACCCGATTGGGACGTGCGATATGGACGCGGCGAAGGAAGCGGCGAGAGCAGTCGGGAGGCGATTCGGGGACGAGTTAGGGGTGAACGCGTACATGTACGGGCACGCGACGATGGTAAAAGGTGGTGATGATGGCATAGGTGGTGAGGCCAGCGCGAATAGTGCTAGAGAGAAGGATACTGAGAGTAACCGCGAGCGGAGAGAATTAGCTGAAATTAGACGAAAATTAGGGTACTTCTCCGCCAACGGGGAAAACGAGACGTGGGTCGGTGCTTCCGACGTGTACGACCGAATGCAGAAGTGGGAGGTGAAGCCGGATTTTGGCTCGAGCGAGAAAAGCGACGTGGAAGAAAAAGGCGTGTGTTGCGTCGGTGCAGTGCCGTTTGTGGTGAATTACAACGTGCCAATGATATGCGAACTGAGCGACGAGAGTCAAGAGAAACTCGCGCTCGATTTGGGAAAACAGATTGCGAAACGCGTCAGTCAACGAAACGAAATCGACGGGTTACCGAACGTCCAAAGCATGGCGCTGATGCGAACAACAACAACACCATCAACACCATCACCATCGCGTCAAAACAACAAAATGGAAATTGAAATCGCGTGTAATTTATTAGACGAAACGTCCTCCACGACGAGAATTCAAGTGCAAAAGAAAATCGAAGAGTTGATGCCGGAACTGTTGGTCGAGAACGTGTTGCGCGGCGTCAAGTTGAACGGCGCCAGTTGTCAGATTGGACAAGGGTACGTGACCAATTTACAGCCGCAAGATTTCTTAGACGCGGTGAGTAGTACTTCGAGCGATGATACCGCGTCGTGAGGTGTTGGAACTTCCTCGTTGATGTTTGTTATTCACAGTATTCGTATGTGCGCAAAAAGAGTAACCGTTCTTAGGTGATTTTCGCTCTTCATTCTTTTACCTCATGGCGTTATCGTCACCGCGATGTGCTGCTCATGCGAACGCTGCTTCTAATACCAAATTGACAAAAAGGAGTCCCAACGTCATGGGAGCCAATCCAAAAGTAACGCATCATAATCATCATTCTCATCATCATCATCATCGCGAGGGAAACATCAAAGTTTTTCTCATTTCCGACGTCCACTTTGACGCGAAGGAAAACGAGAGATTCATCGAGCAGATGCCATCCTCCTCGAACAGTAACAACAACAAAGATGACGACTGCTATTCGATACTCATCATCGCCGGCGACGTCGCGGAAAAGTTGAGCGATTTAGAGCGGTGTTTTCGCACGTGTTTGAAGAAGTTTGATTGCGTTTTTTATACTTTTGGCAATCACGACCTGTGGTGTGCCTCGAAAGAGGAAAAATGTTCGCTGGAGAAGATTCAATCGGTGTTTAAGCTGTGCGAGAGATTAGGGGTGAAAACGGATCCATCATCGGGAGAAGGGATTGGTGGCCCGAACGACGACGCAAAAAGGAGGGTATTCATAGCTCCCGTGCATAGCTGGTACGAGCGGGAGTTCGATACGGAAGAAGAGGTGGAAGCGCCCGAGGGCGTGAACATTCCCGGCGTCGAGAGGGTTATGACGGATTATCGTTTATGCAAGTGGCCGAAACTCGACGCGTGGAAAAAAGAGATCACGAAGACGACGACGATAAAGTCAGACGATTATTACATTTCGAAGAAAATTGACGCTTTGAACGACGCGGATGGCAAATTTGAACGATTTTTAGAAAACGTGAAGCGAGCGAAAGAGGAAGGCAAAGACGTGACGGTGATTACGTTTTCGCATTTTCTTCCGAGGATTGAGTTAATCCCAGAGAAGCGCTTCTTGCTCTATCCGAAGTTGACGCAAGCGGTTGGCTCGAATATCTTAAACGAACGCATAGAGCGCGTTACAGAAATATTACATCTCGAGAAATCGGGGAAGGACTCGCATACTCACGCTTTTGGTCACACCCATTTTGGATGGAACTTAGTTTTGGAGAATAACGTGCGTTACGTCCAAGCTGCGTTAGCTACACCGAAAGAGTGGGTGAGACGTCCGCGGAGTTTAGTCGTAGGCGAGTTTTTTTCAAACGCGCCAGGGAACTCGCCTTTACTTCTATACGACTCTCGGACGAATGCGTTTTCCGGAAGCTCGTCGAATATAAAAGAATATAATCCTGGATTATGGGCAAAATATTACGAGGAAAACGCGAGGGATCCGAGTAATAAGACGTTAGCTCCTTGGGTATTGTCGTACGTCTCCAGAGTGTGGGGTTCGCGAGAGTTGAAGAAGAGCATGATGATGACGTCGAATACCGACGCGTCGCCGTTGCCGGGTAAGAGCGGTCAAGTGTAGGTCGATTAAAATGTGTACAGCGTAATATCGATCTCATTTTTGTTACAAGCTTATATATATAGTAGTAGTAGTAATAGATGTAGCTGGTTTAGTGTGGAGTATAATATACTGTCGTCACTTCGTGTGTTCATTGCGTCATCGTTCTTTGATTCGTATATACCAAAGCGCCAAAATACCCGGTCAAAATAAGGTTCGCGACCGTCGCCAACTTATTAACCCCATTCGAATTCACCGCCAAACACGCCACCCAAAACAAAGGCACCAGCGTCGCCATTTTTCGGTCGAATTTGAACGGATCCTCCACGTCGTAAAAGCAGTACAAATAATACGCGCACAAACATCCCGTCGCGAACATCTCCGCGCTAGAACTCCCCCCGTGACTGCTATTCCTATCGTCCTCGTATTCTCGCTTACTCCCACTACCGTAGTGCGTCTTCGACGACTGACTCACTCTCACGTCTTTCCCGCTCGCTCTCGCTAACTTCCTCGCCGTCTCCTGTAACTTTTCGTTCAGTTTCACTCGCTGTATCTCGCTCTCGCGTATCTTTTGCACGCTCGCTCGAAAGCGTGATTCCGCTTCCTCCACTTGAAATTTCAACTCCTCGACGACGTATTTATGTTGCTCTTGAAAGAACTTCAAGGACGTATGCGTCGTATTCGACGTTGGTGGTTTTGACGCATCATCTAAAAACAAAGCTTTGATGGTAAAACCATTCCCGTTCTCGAGGATGCGTCGAAACGCGCGCGATATCGTGACCGCTCTTTTCGTCTCCCTTTCCACGCATTCGTCGTCGTCGTCGTCTGAATCATCTGAATCGTCGTTCGTCTTCGTCTTTGTCTTCTTCATCGAATAACGATGAGAAAAAATCTCACTCGCGGTTGCTTTCGTAATCTCCCACGGCAAAAGAAAAACCGCGAAAACGTGCAAAACAAACGCGATCGGAAACGTGATCAGCGCGAGAGCGCACGTTCGTAAGATCGACACCATCAACACGGAAGAGCTCTTCTTTTTCTTCTGTGTTGTTGTATTCGTCAAAGTCGTCGTCATCTCGTTACTTTTGTTCGTTGTGTTGTTCGCGAAGAAAAGAAGAATAGAAAGAAAAAGAAGAGATGAGAAAAGTTTGAAATTTTTTTTTTTGTGGTTCAGAACACTTTTTGCAAAACACACGTTGGAGGAGCGTTGTGAGCACTTTTTGAACGTTTTGAAAATGTAGGCAAGATGATTGGGCTTTTCTCTAAAAACGTCAGACTTTTGTCGGTATTTTTATTTTGTGACGACAGAAGAAAAAGCGAAAAAGGAAACAACTTTTCGTTCAAGAAACAACGCTCCATTCATTCTCTCTCGCGCACACTCTTCAAACGGACAGATTTTGTTGAGATATCGGGTTGTTTTTGTTTTTGGTGTCGCGCGCAAATTGGAAGAGCACTGAGAAAAGAAAGAGAAGAAGAGAGAAGATTGAATTTCACCTAAATTTCATTCATTTTGCGCCGACACGATGACGACCGATTTTGATGATGATGATGATTTTGACGATGACGATGACGGAGCGAAGAAGACGGTGGAATTGATTTCAGAAGGACCGCGAGCTTTAACGGGAGAAGAGAAGACGCCGGCGCCGACGCCTCCTCTGGTATATGATAATACTATTAATAGCAATAACGTGGAACCATCATCGTCACAACCAGAACAACAACAACAACAACAACAACAACAACAACAACAACAAGGTAATACTAAGGATGACGATGATGATGATGATGACAATGATGATCAGAAAACGAATTGTCATCACCAAGAAGAAGAAGAGAAGAATAAAAAGAATAAAGAGTTTCCAATCAAATCGAAAGTGAGCGCGAAGGCGTCCTTCGACGGT
>Ga0181598_1003331_pt1 | contig 14029 bp, 16 predicted proteins | sample 041ome_4_FD_153295 | JGI IMG/M metagenome (GOLD analysis project Ga0181598, IMG submission 153295) | Coastal salt marsh microbial communities from the Groves Creek Marsh, Skidaway Island, Georgia - 041404US metaG (spades assembly) | ecosystem: Environmental > Aquatic > Marine > Intertidal zone >...
CTGAAAAAGTTTTTAGATTAAATATTTTCTCAAATTACAATGTGTTGATTTATATTACTACCAAGTGTTATTATGTTAGCGAACAGTTAAATTAAAATTACGTTCGACCATGATTAAAAAAAAAAAATCCCCAACGAATTTTGGAAGTTATATTAGAAACTTAAGAATCGAAAGTGGCATTGGACAGAGGGAGTTAGCAAAAAAAATTGACATTTCTCCTTCTTATTTAAACGATCTTGAAAAAAACAAACGTAACGCTCCCAAAGTAGAACTGATTAATAAATTATCAATTCTATTAAAAGCAGATTTGGAATTGTTATATAATTTGGCAGGAGATTCTAACCAATCTGTTCCACCCGATCTCTCTGAATATATTGAGAATAATCCAAAAATAATTACTTTAATACGATCTCTAAAAAATAGCAATTTTAGCGATGATGAAATTAATATGTTAATAAAAAAAACAGACCAATCAAAAACAAAAGCATTAATTGTGGCTGCAGGTTTGGGAAGTAGATTGAAAGACCATACAGAAAATTTACCAAAATGCATGCTTGATTTTGGTGGAAAAACTCTCTTACAGCGTCAAATCGAATCTTACAAGGCCTGTGGAATAGAAAATATAAATATTATTAGAGGATATAAAAAAAATAAAATTAACTACAAAGGTTTAAACTATTTCCACAATCCGGATTATGAAGATAATAATATTTTAAATTCTATTTTTTACGGAGAAAAAGCGCTTAATGGGAATGTAATAATATCTTATTCTGATATTTTGTTTGATTCGCATGTTGTTAAGCGTTTATTAGAATCCGAACATGATATTTCAGTTGTAGTTGATATTGATTGGAAGGGTTATTATGTAAATCGTAAAGACCATCCTCCATCAGAAGCTGAGAACGTTATTTTTAATTCAAATAATGAAGTTGTTAAAATTGGAAAAATTGCAACTGAAAAAGAAGAGGTCCATGGAGAGTTTATAGGTATGGTTAAGCTAAACCGTCGCGGAGCTGAAATTTTTAAACAAAACTTTCATAGAGTAAAAAAATTATATTGGAACAAGCCATTTCAAAGGGCTAAAACTTTTCAAAAAGCCTATCTAACTGACATGATACAAGAGTTAGCTGATATTGGAATAAAAGTTCATTGCGTTATAATCGAAAAAGGGTGGAAAGAGATTGATACCGTAGAGGATTATCAAAAAGCACTTAAAGAATTCTCACAATAGCTAAACAAATCTTTACTAAAATAGACGATTGACTTTTTTAATTATTATTGTATTTAAAGTGTTCGCTTGTTAGCGAACAAATGAAACAAATGAAACAAATGAAACAAATGAAACAAATGAAACATATGAAACAATATAAAATATTTACAATTTTAGTGCTTGCCATGCTTATGTTCACAAATGCAAATGCAGAAATAAAAAAATTTAACATGGTTTTTGTACCCGCAAGTGAAAAAGGAGATGAAAATGACTTTGTTGGTTTGGTAAACATTATAAACAAACTTACAGGTTTTGAAATTAGCTTTGTAAAAGTAACAGACTATAATGCAGCAGTAGAATCAATGAGAGCTGGCAGGTCGCACTTGGCTTGGTATGGAGGCAAAACATATATTCAAGCATCAGAAATTGCTGGAGCCGAAGCTTTTGCAGCTGGTGTTAGGCCTGGCGAAAAAAATGCAGGTTATTACTCTTATTTTGTAGTTAGAAAAGATAGTGACATTAAAAAATTTTCAGACGTTAGAGGAAAAACTCTTTCATTAGGGAGTATTGGGTCAACAAGTGGAGATCTCATTCCCCAAGTAGAGTTGGCAAAAATAAAAATTTCAACAACAGGTAAAAAAGACTTTAAAAATGTTTTTTATGCTGGGAATCACGACGCTTGCTTATTGTCTGTTTTAAACAAACAGTCCGATGTGTGTGGAATGAGTTCATTAAATTTTTCTGCTCGTTTAGCAGACAAAACTTTTAAAATAGAAGATGTTAGAATAATTCATAAATCTGACCTGGTTCCACCCGCGCCACTAGCTTATTCTAACAAGGTTTCGTCAGAAGATAAAAAAAAAATTAAGGATGCGGTCTTAGATGCACATAATCATGGAACAATAGGTGGTTATGGGGGAAAAATGTCTCATTATATATCCGTTAAAGATTCGGATTATGATGTTCTAAGAAAAGTATCCGCTTTATTAAAAAAAAATAAAAAGTAAATTTTTAATGATTGAAATAAAGAACTTAAAAAAAACTTTTCATAACACAGGCACAAAAGCCCTTAAGGGGATTGATCTCTATGTAAAAAAAGGAGAGTTTTTATCAATCTTGGGCCCAAGTGGCTCTGGCAAAACAACTCTATTAAGAAGTATCAATGGTTTAGAAGCCATTGATACTGGAGAAATTTTTTTGGATAATGAAAAATTAACCAATGCTTCATTGCCAGAAATCCAAAAAAAAACAGGGATGATTTTTCAAGAATTCAATTTAGTTAACAACTTATCTTCAATTAACAATGTTTTAACTGGGTTGTTAAATTCAAGTAGTAAGTTTTTGTCAATGTTTTATTTGTTTTCAAAAGAGCAGAAGTTAGAAGCTTTGAGAGCACTAGAAATGGTGGGGGTGGTTGAAAAAGCTTATAACCGTGCAGATGAGCTATCTGGCGGTCAAAGACAAAGAGTTGGAATAGCTAGGGCAATAATAAAAAGACCAATGGTTTTATTGGCAGATGAGCCGGTTGGAAGCCTGGATCCAAAGTCAGCCAATACTATTATAAAGCTGTTGAAGGAAATAAATAAAAAATTCAAAATAACCGTAGTATGTAACTTACATCAAATTGATCTTGCCACAAAATATTCAGATAGAATAGTTGGATTGCTAGAGGGATCTATTATTTTTGACAAATTGACCACTAACATAAATCCATCATTTATTAAAAAAATATATAAATAATGAAAAAAAAAAAAAATACTGAACTAAAAGTAATCAATAATACCAAGCATCTTGAGAAGTATTTAAGACCACAGTGGACGTGGAAAACTCACGCCCTTATCGTTGTAACAATTGCTACTTTAGCCTTAATTACGATAGACTTAAAAATTAATTTTATAAACTTATTTTTCAATTCCTCAAAATATTTTGCTGATATTCTTGGCCGAATGATTCCTCCTGATTTTTCAAATTTTGAGAGTTTATTTTTTAGTATGCTCGAAACTATTGAGATTGCCATTTTAGGTACATTTTTAGCAATTGTAATTTCGATTCCAATTGCATTGTTTTCAGCAAGAAATTTAGCACCAAACTTTTTTGTTTTTTTAATTGCTAGAACTATTACAATTTTTTTTAGAGCTATTCCGGAATTTATAATGGCTATGATATTAGTTATTGCGATTGGTTTTGGGGCTATGCCGGGAGTATTGGCGTTAGGATTTCATACAATGGGATTCTTGGCAAAATTTTATGCAGAAGACATTGAGCACGTAAACAAGGGTCCAATAGAAGCTCTCAAGTCATCAGGAGCTTCAAAAAGACAGGTGATCGCATTCGCCATAATCCCTCAAATAATCCCATCTTTCATTGCTAACAATTTATATATTTTAGATCGCAATGTTAGAATGGCTACCATGCTTGGAATAGTTGGTGCCGGTGGTATTGGCTATGAGCTCCAGTCATCTTTCAGGATGTTTGAATACCAAAGGGTATCAGCAATAATAATAATTATTTTTATAACTATTTTTTTAATAGATCATATTTCTTCATTTATTCGTTCCAAGGTCAAATAAGTGGGTACCGCCGATCAACTGTCTTTAAGTGCTTTAGCAAAAATTGATACTAAAAAAATCTTATTTTTAGATTTGTATTTATTTTTTTCCATAAATATGCCACCAAGAATTAAATATTGGTGAAAAATCTGTTTCTTCTGTAAAAATTCTTTTTTCGGAAGCTTTATAGAATAATTTATTTAGACTTTCTCTATTTTTGACTTTAATTAATAACGAGTTTCTTATTTTTATACTAGGATGATTGCTGCTCCATTCTACAATATCAAATAATTTACCTATTTTAATTTTATTAATATATTTAAAGTAATGGTGTTTGTTTGAAAAAAAAGAAAAATAAAAATAGCCCTGTGGTTTTAATACTCTAAATATTTCATTTAGAATGCCCTTAAAGTCTAAACAATAATAAATACATTGTAATCCATAAATGAAACTAAAATAATTTTTAGGAAAAGGGATTTTATTTGGTACCCAGGTATTTAATGAGATATTTTTTATATTAAGTATTTTTAGTCTTTTTTTGCCTCTTTTTACACTCTCCCTAGAAACCTCCAGACCATAAGGTGTAAAACCCTTTTCTTTCATCATTATTAGATTAGATACATGCCCAAATCCCAATTCTAAGGCATTGCCTTTAAAATTTACTCTATTTGTATTTTCCTTGCCTTGGAGGTTAAAGTATTCTTTGTTATTAAGGTTTATACCATTTCTTATTGTAGAAACTATTCGCACTAAATTCTCATTGGGATACAAATTTCCAACAGGTCCATTTTCTATTGACGTATAATAATTATCCCATACTTCGGTTGTTCTGCTTTGTAAGTTTTTGACTTTGATATTCATCACTTATGATTAATTATTTAAAAATATCTGATGAATAATGAATGCTTCAGCATAATCATTAAATGAGTTTGCGCCCCTAACTCTAGCATAAGCTTCAAGAGACCTGGGTGACCTCGGATGAGGGTAAGTTCTTTTTTCAGAAATATATTTTTGCATAGCTTTTATTTTATTAAGAATGTCGTTTTTTTTAAGTTCTATATAAAAATTTGGTTGAAACGCTGGCCCATCATAACCAGTACTAGATGGAATTTCTGATGATATTAAATTTATTTTTTTTTTATTTAAAGGCCTGCAGGCCACAACTGCAGCATTAAATAAATATTTATGATCAATATTTGTGCAATTTTTAGAATGAGTAAAAATAGTATCAGGATTTATTTTTAAAATTAAATTTTCAACCCACTGAATCAAAGTCAGTAATGTTGAGGAGTCATTTTCATTATCTTTAAAATTACCAAAAAAAATTTTATTTTTATTAACACCTAGACAATTTAGCGCTTCATATGTGTCGTTTTTTAATTTTTTTAAATCATTTTGTATTTTTTTTTTAGTTAATTTATTTCTTCTCGAATTGATACCAGTTGACGATATAGCAACATAAACATCCTTACCACATTTGTTAAAGTTATTTATTGTTCCACCTGCTCCTAAAGTTTCATCATCAGGGTGAGCAAATAAAAAAAGTATTTTTTTGAAATTATTTATCATCTAATTTAATAAAACTTTTTAAGCATAATCTATTTTTTAATTTTTTTACATTAAAAAAATCAATCTTAAGTTTTCCAATTTTTATATAAGCATTTTTATAGGTTTTTGCATCCAGCATTCTAATATGATCGTAAATATTATTTAAATTATTCGAATTAACATCAATCTCGCTGTTATTTTTGAGTCTTTTAAAATTTATTATTTGCCCTTTTTGTTTGTGAGTTATAATTTTTTTCATTTTTATAATTTTTTTAATCATATTAAAAATAATTTTTGATGACTGTTCATAAATTTGCTGAGCAGATCCATTTAATACTAATTTTTCTCTTTTTATTTTTATTAAATCACCACTATCAATTTGATCATTCATAATGAAAGCAGAAATATTTGTATATTTTTTCTTTCTAATAATAAGATTTTGAAGAGGTGTTCCACCTCTACCATATGGTAAATTTGTCATATGAAAACAAATACAATTATACTTTTTTAAAATATCTTTAGACACAAGATAAGACCAGTGTATAAAAAAAATATTTTTTACTTTTTTTATTTTAGATTTTTTTATTTTTAATTGTGATGGATTTGTAACTATCTTCCAATCCCCTTTGAGTAATTTAATTTTCTTTTTAAAAAAAGAAATATTCCATGGCTTAATTGTTGCTATGATATTATAATTATTATCTTTCACTTTTTACTTTACAAAAAATTTTTAAGTATTTTTCTTTTCTATATTTATTTTCTTTTTTTTTAAATCCTAAAGTCTTAAAAAATTTATTCGATGCTAAATTTTTTGATTTAATAAAGGCCCAAATATTATATTTTTTAATTATTTTTTTATCTAATATTTCTTCAAAAAAATTTTTTCCATAATTTTTATTTTGATACTTTCTTCCAATAGCAATTGATACGGATAAATCCTTTTTACTAATATTTTCTAATCGCAGGAAACCAATTCTTTCTTTTGCGTAACATATATAAAAAAATTTTTTTTTAATTCTATTTTCATACCATTTCAAATGATCATTGAAATTGATTTTTTTTTTAGTGAAAAATTTTTTATTTGATACATTCTCATTAAATAAGTTGAAGGTGAATTTTGCATCTTTAATATTAGCTTTTCTTACTTTAAAGATTTTTTCTTTTTTCAGATCCACAATTTTTTGAAACTTATTTAAGTAATTTTTTAGCTAATTTTGCTATTTTTTGGTCATCTATATAAATCTTAGACATTATTTTTGCAGATTCTTTAGGATTATACTTAAAAGCTATTTTAAGAATGTTCATCCAGTTTTTGTTATTTTTTCCTCTTATTTTTTCAATCTGATTGATTATTATTTTATAATTTGCAGACATAAAGAATATTTTTTATTTATATATAATATATATATACACCGTATGAACTTATCAATTGCTAATTATAAAATTAATGACAACAGCAAGCCATTTATAATTGCTGAAATTTCTTCAAATCATAAATGGTCTCTAAAGCATACCTTAAAATTAATAAAAAAAATTAAAGAGGCGGGAGCTCATGCCATTAAGATTCAAACTTATAATGAAGATAGTATGACTTTAAATTCCAATAAATCAGAATTTTTAATTAAAAATGGATTGTGGAAAAAGTATACACTTCATGATTTGTACAAAGAAGCAAAAACACCAATGAATTGGCATAAAAAAATTTTCAAATACGCAAAAAGTTTAGGTCTTGTAGCATTTAGTACACCATTTGATGAAATAAGTGCGAATTTTTTATCAAAATTAAATGTACCAGCTTATAAAATTGCATCCTTTGAAATTGTCGACCATCCACTTTTGTTTCATGTCGCAAAAAAAAATAAGCCAATAATAATATCAACTGGTATGTGTTCATTAAATGAAATTTCAGAAGCTTTAAATGTTATAAAAAAAACAAAAAATAAAAAAATTATTTTATTACATTGCATGAGTAGTTATCCGTCAAATTATTATGATTATAATTTAAAAATGATGTTAAAATTAAAAAATAAATTTAATTTACACATTGGACTTTCTGATCATTCCCAAGGAGATGATGTTGCACTGGCAGCAACAGCATTAGGAGCAAAGGTTATTGAAAAACATGTTAAATTAAAAGGAGATCATAAAAGTCATGATTCAAAATTTTCAATGGATACTGATCAATTTAAAATTTTTTGTGAAAAAATTAATAAGATATGGATGACACTTGGAACAGATGATTTTAGTTTGAGAAAAGATAAGCTCTCGAAAAAATTTAGAAGATCAATATATGTAATAAAAGATATTAAAAAAAATGAGCTAATTAATAAGTCAAATATAAAAAAAATTAGACCATCACACGGATTGCATCCAAAATATTATTTTAAGTTGCTTGGTAAAAAAGTAAAAAAAAATATTCTTGCTGGTACTGCTTTAAAATTAGAACATATTAAATTTTAATTTATTCATTTAAATTTTCTACTTTATATATGAAAAAAAAAATTGCAATTTTTCTTGCGGCAAGGTCTGGTTCAAAGAGATTGCCAAATAAACATTTTTTAAAAATAAATTCAAAACTTAGAATTATTGATTTATGTATTTTAAGACTAAAAAAAACAAAATTAGTTAAAAAAATTTTTTTATGCACCACAAAAAAAGTTACTGATTTCAAATTCAAACATATATGCAATAAACATAATATTGATATTTTTAGAGGAGACACAAACAATGTTTTAAAAAGAATAATAGATTGTGCAAAAAAAAACTCAATTAAAATAATTGTAAGAATTACTGCAGATTGCCCAATTATAGATCCAGAATTAATTGATAAATGTATAAAGTTACATTTGAAAAAAAGTTCTGATTATACTTCGAATACACTTGAGATTTCGTTTCCAGATGGTTTAGATGTAGAAATTATTAATTTAGATGTTTTGATAAAATCCCAAAAACTTTGCAAATCTTCATTTAACAAAGAACATGTCACTCCTTTTATAAGAAAATCAAAAATTTTTAAAAAATATAATTTAAAAAGTTCTTTTAACTATGGTAACAGGCGTTGGACTATCGATTATATCGAAGATTTCTTTTTTCTAAAAAAAGTTATTAAATATTTCCATCACAATATTTATTTTTCTTGGAAAGATCTAATAAAAGCTGAAAAAAAAAATAAAACTTTAGTTAATATTATTAATAAAATATATTAAGAGTTAAAAATTAGTAATAATAGATAAAAAAAATGAAAAATAGAAATGGTTTGACTTTGTATAAGTATGCAAAAAAAATTATTCCTGGAGGTACAACTTTATTTTCAAAAAGATCGGAATTACATTTACCCAACAAGTGGCCAGCATATTTTACAAAAGCAAAAGAATCTGACGTTTGGGATCTAAATGGAAAAAAGTATTTTGATATGTTTTGTGCGGTTGGCACGAGTATACTTGGCTACTCTAATTTTAATATAAATAAGTCAATTTCTAGAACAATATTAAAAGGCAATATGACCTCTCTTAATTGTGCAGAAGAAGTTACTTTGGCAAAAGAAATTTTGAAACATCATAGTTGGGCGTCTATGGCAAAATTTACAAGAGGAGGGGGGGAGGCCAATGCTGTTGCAATTAGAATTGCAAGATCTAATACTGAAAGAAAAAATGTTGCTTTTTGCGGTTATCATGGTTGGCATGATTGGTACTTGTCAGCAAATTTGAATTCCAAAAAAAATTTAGATCAGCATTTAATGTCTGGTTTGAATTATGATGGAATGCATGAAAATTTAAAAAATACAAGTTTTCCATTTCCTTATAATGACTTTAAATATCTTTTGAAATTAATTAAAAAAAAAAATATTGGAATTATTAAAATGGAGGTAATGAGAAATATTCATCCAAATAATAATTTTCTTAAAAATATAAAAAATATTTGTAATAAAAAAAAAATAATTTTAATTTTTGATGAGTGCACCACTGGTTATAGAGAAAATATGGGTGGTATACATTTAAAATTTAAAGTAGAGCCAGATATTGCAATATTTGGAAAGGCCTTAGGTAGTGGATATGCGATAAATGCAATTATTGGAAAAAAACTAATAATGAAAAAAGCAGAAAATACTTTTATTAGTAGTACTTTTTGGGGAGAAAGAGTTGGATATGTTGCTGCGCTATCTTCAATTAAAGAATTTCAAAGATTAAATGCTTTTAATATTGTTGAAAATAATGGAAATTATATAAAAGAAATTTGGTTTAAATTATCAAAAAAGCACAATGTACCCATAAAGATCATGGGCACTAATGCAATTCCATCATTTGAATTTATGAATAATCATTTAAGATATAAAACCTATTTAACCCAAGAAATGTTAAAAGAAAAAATATTAGCAACTAATTTAGTATACGTTAATATTTTTCATAATAAAAAAAATTTAAAAAAATATACTGAAGTATTAGATCGAATTTTATTTAATATATCAAAAAAAAAAATCAAAATAAAACTTAATTCTAAAATATGTTTTAAGCCGATAAATCGAATTAATTAAATGAAACATTTTATTCCTTATGGAAAACAATTCATAGACAATAGAGACAAAAAATCTGTTAAACTATCATTAACTAAAGATTTGATAAGTTCAGGGCCGTTTGTTGAAAAATTTGAGACGAAATTAAAAAAATATTTTAATTCTAAATTTAGTTTTGTATGCAGCAGTGGAACAGCTGCTATTCATCTTGCAATGATGTCTTTAGATTTGAAAAAAGGAGATGTAGTTTTAATGCCAGCAATAAACTTTATCGCATCATATAATGTAGCAAAAATTATGCAGCTCAAGGTTTGTTTAGTTGATGTTGATGAGTATTCAGGGCAAATGACTCCCGAAAAAGTTTTGAATTCTATTAAAAAATATAATTTAAAAAAAATAAAAGCATTAATATTAATGTATCATGGTGGTTATCCTGAAAATATAAAAAAATTTAATGATATTAAGAAAAAATATAATTTTTTTATAATTGAGGACGCTTGTCATGCTCTAGGCTCAGAATATAAGTTTAATAATAAATATTTAAAAGTTGGTTCTTGCAAACATTCTGACATTTGCACATTCTCACTTCACCCAGTTAAAACCATAACTTCTGGAGAGGGTGGAATTATTTCAACAAACAATTTCAAAATTGCAAATAAATTAAAATTACTAAGGAGTCATGGAATAATTAAAGATAAAAAAAAATATTGGAAATATGATGTATTGCAACACGGATTAAATTACAGATTATCTGATATTAATTGTGCCTTAGGTTTGTCACAATTAAAAAAAATTAATTTTTTTTTAAAAAAAAGAAAAAAAATTTACAGTAAGTATTTAGCTGATTTTAATAATTTTAATAGTTTTTTAAAAATTCCAATTTATTCAAAAAATATAAAGTCATCTTATCATTTATTTATATTGCATATAATTTTTCAAAAAATTAAAAAAAATAAAGATGATTTTTTAAGATATCTAAATAAAAACAATATTTTAGGACAGTATCATTACATTCCTATTTATAAATTTAGTTGTTATAGAGAAAAAAAAACTAATTTTCCCGGTTCAGAAAAATATTTTAAAAATTCAGTAAGTATTCCAATTTATGTAAAGCTAGGTATGAAAGATCAAAGAAAAATTATTCAAATTATAAAAAATTATTTTAAAAAAAATTAAGAATTTAATTAGTTGATATATATTTATATACTTTTATTTAAAGAAATAATATAGATTCAATTATATATATACTTGTTAAAGTTAAACAAATGATTAAAGATAATTACTTTTTTATAGAAAATTTAAAAAGTGTTTTTTTAATAGGGGCTTCTGATTTATTTGCTGAATTAATTGAGATAAATAAATTTCTTGGATTAAATACATTTGTTATTACAAGCTCTGATCAGTCAAAATTAATAGATAAAAAAATTAAATATAAAATTTTTGATAAAATTGATCTTAATTTTGAAAATTTTATTAAAACAAAAACAGATATTAGTAAGACTATTTTTATTAGTATAGGATCTAGACTAATATTTAAACAGTCAATTATTGAAAATTTTTTTTTACAAAATCTTGTTAATTTTCACTTAGCAAGACTGCCGTTAGATAAAGGGGGTGCAGATATATCCTGGAGGATTATGAGAGAGGATAGAATAGATTGCCAGCTTGTTCACCTTGTAAACAGTGATTTAGATGCAGGGCCTATTATTGATTATCATACTTCCATAATTCCAAAAAATTGCAATCTTCCACATGAATTTGTGGAATTCAAGATGAAAAATTTTCGTCCTTTCTATAAAAACTTTTTAAAAAAGATTCTAAACAAAGAAAGTTTAAAACTTCAATATCAACAATCATATTTAGGAAGATATAATCCTAGAATTTTTTCTGAGCTTGATAGCTTTATTAATTGGGAAATGGAATCCTATGATTTATTAAATTTTATTAATGCTTTTGAAGATCCATTTCAGGGGGCTTCTACATTTTTAAATAGAGGGGATTTTGGAAGATTGTATATAAAAAAAGTACAGCTTCATGGCGGGGATAGTTCAAACCATCCGTTTATGTCAGGGATTGTCTCGAGACATGACAAGGACTGGTTAGTAGTCTCAACAAAATCTAAACATATGTTAATAATTGAAAAAGTTTTAGATGAAAATGGCAATAATATAATTAAAAAAATTATTGCTGGTGATAGATTTTATACACCGCACGCAATGTTGGAAAAGTCAAAATCTAAAAAACATATTTTTAATTCTAAAGGATATAAATAAAGAAATTCTTTATTATTTTTTTATATGCTGTATCAGTGATGAATTATAATAACGGTTTTTTTTAAATACGTGATTTTTTAACTCGCCACAAACTTTTCCACCTGCTTTTTTGTTAGATTTTATCGAGGCTATGTTTGAAGAAAACACAAATGTCCATAAAGATTTTAAATTTAAATAATTAAAAGCATATTCTTTTAATAAATTCACAACTTCTGTACCATACCCTTTATTTCTAAACTCAGAAAATATCAATCTTCCAAAGCAAGCATTTCTATTTACCCAATTTATCTGGGATAAGCTAGCGGTTCCAATATTTTTTTTATTTTTATAATTACATATTGTAAATAAAATTGTATTTTGATTAATCTTAGAATTATTATAATAATCATTTAAATTTTTTTTATTTTTAGGAAATACGATATTAATTCCCAGCGTATTTAATTCATTTAAATTACGTTGATAAGTTTCTGTAATATCTCCTACTTCAAATGGTCTAAAAAAAACTTTCGAGTTCCGTAGAAATATAATTGTATTTTTTTTTTTAATTTTAACCATTTTATTTAACTGTTTTTTACTTGAAGAATAATTTATTACTTGAAGAATAATTTATTAATGTATACTTAAAATATTAATGAAATCAATTTTAAAAACTATTTGTAGAAAATTACTTCTCTTTGGAAAAATTAGAAATAATCTTTGTTACTTAAGAGCATTTTATTATTGTAAAATCAAACAAAATATGAAAAACTTTAATGATGTATCGGACCAAACTTGGAAAAATACATTAGATTCAAATAAACGAGTTGTTTATAATAAAAATATTAAATTACCAAAAAAACCTAAACGTTTTAGTGTGTTAGATATTGGAAGATCTTTGGCTGGTGGTAGCGCAAATTTGTTGATTGAGGGAATTAAAAAAAAATTTAATAAATCAGATTTTAAAAACTTAAAAGTTTTGAGTATTGGACCTAGAGCAGAAGGAGAAATTTTTAATTTATTTGCGCATGGATTTGAATTAAATAATATTACTGGCTTAGATTTATTTTCTTATTCTCCTTATATAAAATTAGGTGATATGCATAAACTTGAATTTAAAAATGAGGAATTTGACATAGTTCTGATGGGCTGGTGTCTGGCCTATAGCAATAATAAAAAAGTAGCTTTATCAGAAGTAAAAAGAGTGATGTCTAAAGATGGACTTGTTATGATTGGCTACAGTGTGAATAGAGAAAAGACTGATCAAGACCAAATTAATGAGAGAGGGTATTTAATCGCATCCCCATATAATCAAATAAAATCTATGGATAATTTGGATGATTTAGTAAAATCAATAGGATTAAATATGTTTTATTCTAAAATTATTAGTACAATACCACCTGCTGAAAAACTAATTTATGGAGCAACCAAATAATCTAAGAGAAACTTATCTTTCAAAGGGATTTATTGTTATAAAATCAATGTTCCCCAAAGAATATATTTCTAAAATTAGAAATGAAATGATTAATCTTTCTTATAAAGATATGAGCAAATATGAAATATTGCTTAATCAAAATATTCAAAATATTTTATTAAGTGATCAGTTAGTGAAAACTATTAAGGAAATATTAGGTACAAGCAACATATTATATTACGCTGATAGTAGTGTAGTTAATCATATAAATCCATTTCAAAACAGAAATGGATTTCATAATGACGCTAGAGGGGAGGATGATAAAATACCATATGAGTATGAATATCCAATAGTAAGAGCAGGAATTTACTTCGAGGATTATAAAAATTATAGTGGAGGTTTAAAAATAAAAGAAAAATCACATAAATATTTTATTTTTAACTTTAGAAGAATTTTAGCAGATACTGTCAGGGTGTTGAAAATTCTTTTTACCAAAACAAGATATAATTTAAATTCATTAAAATTAGGAAAAAGTATAAATTTAGAATT
>Ga0181598_1003333_pt1 | contig 14019 bp, 14 predicted proteins | sample 041ome_4_FD_153295 | JGI IMG/M metagenome (GOLD analysis project Ga0181598, IMG submission 153295) | Coastal salt marsh microbial communities from the Groves Creek Marsh, Skidaway Island, Georgia - 041404US metaG (spades assembly) | ecosystem: Environmental > Aquatic > Marine > Intertidal zone >...
TCTTTTGGATCATTTAACAAGTCTTCTTCGTTTTGTTTATCCTCTTCTAAGTCCTTACCCCTCTTTCTTGTCCCAGCAATTGGTCTTAATGTCAATTTAGTATCTTCAAGTCTCACCAAAATCTCAGGTGAAGACCCTACTACTTGGCACTCTTCAAGATCCAAGTAATACATATAAGGAGACGGATTAAGCTTTCTAATGGCTCTATATAAATGAAAAGGATTTAAATCAAACTTAGAGTAAAAATCTTGAGCAAGAACAACCTGAAATACATCACCTTCTTTAATATAATTTTTTATTGTATTTACAGCATCTAGGTATTCTTCTTTTTTAAAATTTGATTCAAAATGTATAGAACCTTTTGGTTCCTTAAATTTTAATTCTTCAAGATTAGAGCTAGATGAAAAGTATGTCTTCATCTCATTTATTCGTTCTTGAACTACTTCATATGAATGTTTAGCCGGATCAGCATTAAAAATAACTTGGGTAGAATTATTAAAATTGTCATATACAACTAATTGCTCTGCCTTAACTAAAAAAATTTCAGGCATGTGTTTCTTAAATTTAGATCCCTTAGATAAAAGATCTGAAATTCTTTTTTCAGCATATCGTGCACTTTCATATGCAAAAAAACCTACGTATCCGCCATGAAATCTTGGTAAATCAATCACGTTAGGTGATTTAAAACTTGATGTGATTTTCTGTATCTCGCCTAATGGGTCATCTGAAGTGATAGAAGTTACCTGATTACTATTATTTAATTCAACAACATTTCCAGTAACCTTTATGGTATCTGAGCAATTAAACCCAATGATTGAGTACTGTGACCACCTATCCCCACCTTCAACAGACTCAAGTAGAAATGTATTATTCTTTTTTGATACCTGTGAATATAAAGTTAAGGGTGTTTGATTTTCTACAGGCAAATCCTCAATAACAGGAATAATATTAAATCCTGAATCAATATGTGCTTGAAACTCTTCTTTACTTAGCATTTTGTATAACTGCGCTTATGTTAATAAAGTCGCCAACATGAAATCCATTTCTTTTAAACCAGCCTTTGTTTACTTCTAATGCATATAAAACAGGCTTTTTTGAGCATACTGACTTCCTTGATAATGGCACCATATCATAAATACCTATTATTTCACCTGTATCTTCAATATAAGCAACGCTTAGTGGTATTGAAGTGTTTTTCATCCACATGCATTGAATTTTTTCTCTATCCCATGCAAATATCATGCCGCTATCATCGGGCAAGCTCTTTCTATACATTAAGCCAGTTTTTCGATCTTCAAAAGAAGAAACAACTTCTATTTGCGATAAATATTTTTCTAAAATGATAAAGCCTTTACTTTCAGCAGAAATGTTTAGAGAAATTAAAAAAGAAAAACTAAGTAATTTGAGCGCGGAGCGTGCTAATGGTCTGCTCATAATTATCAGTATTGAAGATAGCTGATCCAGCTACAAATGTATCTGCTCCTGCTTGTGCTGCAAGATTTATAGTATCGTTGTTAATTCCTCCATCAACCTCAAGGCGAATATCTTTACCCGTTTCATCTATCATTTTTCTAACTTTTTCAATCTTATCTAGTGAACTATGAATAAATGATTGGCCACCAAACCCAGGATTAACACTCATTATTAAAACTAAATCTAAATCTTCAATTACGTTCTCTAATATATCTAAAGAAGATGCTGGATTAAAAACTAAGCCTGCTTTGCAATTTTGATCTTTTATTGCATGAATTGATCTATGAACATGCTTTGATGCTTCTGGATGAAAACTAATCAGATCAGCTCCAGCTTTTATAAAACTTTGCGCTAATTCATCAACAGGATCGATCATTAAGTGAACATCAATAAACTCTTTTACACCAAAATCTCTTAAGGATTTACATACCATGGGCCCAATAGTTAAGTTGGGTACATAATGATTATCCATAACATCAAAATGTATCCAGTCTGCTCCAGCATTAAGAACATTTACAACTTCTTCACCTAGGGTTGCAAAATTAGCGGATAAAATTGATGGTGCTATAATATATTTACTTTCACTCATGAGTTAATTTTCGTCTTTATAGGTTTTATTAGCAAGCTCTAAGCGATCAATAGTGCCAGTATCTATCCACGTAGAGTTTGAAAGTTCGCCGGTGACTTTATTTTTTTGAACGTACTCAATAAGAATAGATTTCCATATATCAAATGGTGCATCTTCTATTTTTAATCCATCAAATATTATTGGGTTAATAATCGATATGCCACTCCATGTGCATTCATTTAAATTATTGCTAATGTATACTGCGCCAGCTTTCAATGAAAAATCCCCATTAACATTGTGATCAGGATTCTCTACACCAACCAAATGGGCAATATCTACATCTTGGTTTATATCCTTTAAATTGATTTGATGGTAAATGTCAGCATTAATAAGCAAAAAGGGATCTGTTCCAAGCAAACTAATGGCATTAAGAACTCCCCCTCCCGTTCCAAGAGGAATTTCTTCTTCAGAAAAACTAATATTTGTGTTTGGGAAAATCTCTAAAACATGTTTTTTAATCATGCTTCCAAGATAGGAGACATTAATAATAATGTCATTGAATCCTGCAGCTAATAAGGCATTGATATTTCTTTCAATGAGGGATTCATTGCCAACTTTCAATAATGGCTTTGGCAAATTTTCTGTGAGTGGCATCATTCTTTTACCATATCCAGCTGCAAGTATCATGGCTTTCATAAAGCCTTTAACTCCTCATGAAGTTTTGGCATAACAACAGAACTTAAATGCTCTTTTAAGGACATAAATTCATCATTGGGTATTAAAACAATTAAATTTTCAAGAATTCCAGGCAAATCTTTTAATCTAAAAGTTCTATTATCTTGAATATATAAATTACTAAGGGTGCCTAAAATCCTCATATTGCGCTGAACACCGCCCCACCTTAACCATTCAAAAACATCTTTAACAGAAACATCTAACTGACTACTTTCAATGTAATGTTTGAGAGCATCATTAATCAATTCATCAGAGTAAGAAATGTAGTGATCTACAATTATTCCTGCTAAGTCTATGCCAACTGGGCCAATGCATAAGTCCTGAAAATCTATAACTGCAATTTCATGATTGGAATCTACCATTAGATTTCTTCTTTCAAAATCAAAATGGCAATTCATCCATGGTTGTTCGGATAACTTAGATATCGCTCTAGACTGAAGAATTTCTAGCTCTTTTGATTTTTTAAAAGATAAAAATTTTTCTAAAAAAATAGATTGTATTGTTTCCATTTGCATCGTTAAAGATTCTTCATCAAGTTTATCTATTTGAGGAATATGAGCTGTTTGTATTTTAGAAAGGATCTCAACTGACTGCTTCAGCAACTCAGGATTTTTATTGAGGTCTATATCTATTAAAGATTTGTCTCCCAAATCTTGTTGAACAATTACTCCAATATCTTGGTCAACCAAAATAATTTCAGGAGAATTAATGCTTAAGCTTGTAAAAAAATTTGATGCATGAAGGAATTTAGTGTGATTGCCTTTTTTAGGATCTAGATAGCACATAACTAAAGATTCTGCTTTATCAAAGTGCAATCTATAGTACTCTCTTCCACTTGCTTCAAGCTTTAAGATATCCACACGAATAGCATTAAAGCCAGTTTTGTTCGCTAATTCTAATGCTTGTTCTTTATTCAATTAACTATTTTTAACTTCGTCGGGTACTGGAGTGTCATCAGGAACGAAGAAATCAGGCATGAGCTCACCGAATGGAACATTGGCGTATTTTGAGAAATCTGTTATGCCAGCCTCATGAAGAACCAAGTCGTCAATACAAAAATTACCGCTAAAAGACTTAGAGTCTTTGATAAGAATTTCATAAGCAGCATCAGCCATAATATCTACATTTCGAGATAGTCTCATAATTTCATCACCACCAAGATGATTCTGCACTGCAGCAGTTGCAATTGCTGTTCTTGGCCAAAGAGCATTTACAGCTATACCTCTATCAGCAAACTCTTGAGCCATACCTAAAACACACATGCTCATAGTATATTTAGCCATCGTATATGCAATCGATCCAGCAAACCATTTTGGATGCATATCTAAGGGCGGAGATAAATTTAAAATATGAGGATTTGTTGCCTTTTCTAAATGCGGTAAACAATATTTACTCACCATATAGGTGCCTCTTCCATTAATTTGATGCATGAGATCATATCGTTTCATTTCTGTATCTTTAACATTTGTTAACTGAATTGCAGAGGCATTGTTAATACAAATATCTATGCCACCAAAATGGTCAACAGCTTTGTTAATAGCATCTCGAACATTTTCTTCGCTTCTAATATCACAAACAACAGGCAAAGCATCACCACCCGCCTCAACAATTTCATCTGCTGCTGTATAGATAGTTCCAGGTAATTTTGGATGCGGATCAGCAGTTTTTGCAGCTATCACAATTTTAGCTCCATCCTGAGCTGCCTTTTTTGCCATAGCCAAGCCAATACCTCTGCTGCCGCCCGACATAAATATAACTTTATCTTTTAAACTCATAACTTCTTCCTTTGTTATTAAAACTTCTCCATATATGGCCTCAAATCTAATTCATGGGTCCATGCACTTCTGTGTTGAGTATGAACAAACCAATAAGCATCAGCAATAGCCTCAGGTTGAAGGATACCGTCTTTTTCCTTGAGAGCATATGTGTCAGGAAAGTTTTCTTTTATAAATGCTGTATCTATTGCTCCATCTATAATGAAATGTGCTACATGAATGCCTTGAGGTCCAAGCTCTCTTGCCATGCTTTGAGCTAATGCTCTTAAAGCGAATTTAGCACTTGAAAAAGCAGAAAAACCTGAACCACCTCTCATAGAGGCTGTTGCACCAGTAAAAAATATACTCCCTCTATTTCTCTTTTTCATATATTTTGCGGCCTCTCTGCCAGTAAGAAAGCCTCCAAAAGCTGCCATCTCCCATACTTTTCTAAAAACTCTTGAAGTCGTTTCTTCTATTGAAAAGAAAACATTTGCACCAGGATTAAAAATTACCACATCAATAGGAGCAACCTCCTCCTCTACTTGCTTAAATAAGTCTTGGATGGACTTTTCCTCTCTTGCATCAACTCCAAAGCATTTAATCCATCCGTTTACTTCCTTAATATCATTTTCAAGTTGTTTGAATTTATCTAAATTGCCTGGTCTTCTCACAGCACAAACTTTGTAGCCATTTAAGGCAAATTTCTTACATAGAGCTGATCCTGTTGCATCGCCAGCACCTATAATAATTGCAGAATATTTTGAAAAATCTGTCATAACATTGTTTAATTGTTCTTACTTTACAAAATTGTAACCCAAATGATAGTTGACTTTATATATGATGTCGCCACACCTAATGGCTACCTAGCGCACAAGGTTGTACCTGAATTCGAAAAAAGAACAAATACAACATTTAATTATATTCCTTGTCTTGCTGGAGGAATATTTAAGCTTACTAACAATACTCCGCCACTATTAGCTAACGCTGATGTAAAGAATAAATCTGATTATTTTTTTGTAGAAATGAATAGATGGATAAAGAAGCATAAAATTAATCGATTTAAAAATAATTCTAATTTTCCTCAAAATTCTTTACTTATTCAAAGAGGGGCAATTGCTGCAAAGCAGCTCAATATCTTTAAAGAATATATTGAATGTACTATGTCAGGAATGTGGGAAAAAGATTTAAATATTCAAGAAAAAGATGTTCTTGGGCAGGCGCTCATAAATGATGGAATCGATCATGAAAAAATTTTTGAGATTATTGAAACTCAGGAATGCAAAGATCAACTAATTGCCAATACCTCCTGGGCAGTTGAAAAAGGTGCCTTTGGTATTCCAACATTTTTGATCGATGATCAAATCTTTTTTGGAAAAGATCATATGTATCAACTTGAAGAATATATAAATTCAAAAAAAGAATAGAACTTTTCTTTAAATACTCTTTCAAAGCATTGAGGTATAGAATATATAAATGAAGAGATTACATCTCCTGCCTATTTGTATAGGTGCAATTTGTTCAATCCATTCATATGGAGAGTTTCTGGTGGACGATGTTCTTGTTCAATCTAAAGAAAGAACTCTTTCATGTATTTCGTACGTTCCAAACATTGGAAAAGTTAAAAAAAATGAAGATTTAGAAATAAATTCTGATAAATTTCAAATTACTGATGATAAAAGATTAGTTTTGTATGGGAATGTTTCGCTAGATTTTCCTGAAGGTCTCTTAAAAGCACAAAATGCCGAACTAGATAGGGATAATGGAAAAGTAAAATTTTCAAATTCCGGAGAAATTTTCCTTACAAATTTTTATTTTAAATCTGAGGATGGTTATCTAAATAAAGATAATAATTCAATTGCTCTTAATAAAGGCATAGCATTTTCGCAAGAAAGAAATCTACTTTTTAATTTTGATAAGTTAGAAGGCAATCTTGATGACACAATAAATTTACTTGGAGCTTCCATGTCATCTTGTTCAAATCCAGATAAGGGCTGGTTGCTTCTAGCTGATGAAATAGTTCTAGATTCAAAGGCAAATAGAGGTTTAGCAAAAAATATTAAAATCAAAGCAGCTGGTTCAACAATTTTTGCACTCCCCTATATTCCATTTGCTACCTCAGATGAGAGAATGAGTGGTTTTTTGGAGCCATCAATATCTTATTCATCAGATGGCGTTGATTTAATGATTCCATACTACAAAGTTCTTACTAACAAATCGGATATTACACTTGCTCCAAGACATATAGCCAAAAGAGGATCGGGTCTTGAAATTAATTACAGGGCGCTTCATGGAGAAAAAAACAACTTTAGAAATCTAGATATCATATATTTTAATAAAGATGATGAGTTTAAAAAAGAAACATCGAATTCTGATTCTTCTAGGTGGATATATAAATTTAATGACGTACTAAATTTAAATCATTCAACTATAAATGTTGATTGGTCAAAATCTTCAGATGGTTTAGTTTTGAGGGATATACCTGGAGATATAACATCAATAGGCTACAGAAGGATCCAAAATTTGAATCAAAATGTCTCCATTCAGACAAGATTTAAAAATACAAAGCTAACTATAAAGCATCAAGCCTACCAGTCACTTAATCCCATTCTTACAAATGGATATAAAAAATCTCCTGCCCTAAATTTAAAATACAAAAAAAATATAAATGGATTTATCTTTTCTGAAAATTTGGACATATCAACCTTTAAGGCTAATACCATTCATGGATATTTTGGCTATCAAACAATGGATAATAATTACTTAAGATTAATTGAAAATCCTGATGAGGGTCAGAGAATATTTTCAGATCTTAGTATATCTAAGATTTTTAATGTAAATAGTTTTAATGTCTTATCAAGAGTTGGCATAAAAAGTATTGACTACAACCTTACTAATTCATCAAAAAAGACTCAAAGCATCAATGTGCCAAATGCATTTATAGATGTTAGCTCTATCTATGTAAATAAAAATGGTTCTACGGTCAATGTCTTAAAGCCAAGATTTGTCTATGGTTATACAGCCTACAAAAATCAAAAGAACAATCCTATCTTTGATAGCAATGAGATATCCCCAAATAATGATTTATTTATTAATGATAGATTTTCAGGGATGGATAGAATCGGTGATCAAAACTTTTACACACTTAGTATTGATTATTCACAAATGAAAATGGGAATGAAGAAAGCATCTTTAAGTATTTCAAAAAAATATTATCTCAAAGACAGAAAGGTGTGGATGAATCCATCAATGAACTCAATGAGCTCTATGATGAGAATGAATTTAGATGAGGGACCTGCGGTAATTATGGCATCATGGATGCCAAGCATGAATACAATGATCATGGGTTATGGTGGCTACCTCAAAGATCAAAAGAAAATGCCTCTAGGCGGAATCACTCTTAAACATAAACTTAAATCTGGCAATATAGGTTATGCACATAGATTCAGAAGAATGGCCGGTGATTTTAATCTTGAGATGGATTATTCAGAATTCTTTGCAGATATTGATTTAAATCCAAATTTCAAATTTATTGCAAAATTAAAAAGAGATAACAACACAAGTCAAAACATAGAAAGTCTTGTAGGTATAGAATATCAAAATTGTTGCTTGGCATTAAGAATCACCGGATCTGATAGAAATTTTTCTAGATTCCTTGTAAAAGAAGAAATTTTATACCCCACCCTAGCCGATGCATGGGATAATGTTATAGATATTGAGAGCAAAAGCAGAATTAATTTTGAGTTTGAGTTAAAAGGTTTAAATTCTTCTTTTGATAAAATGAATAAATTATTTAAAAATTCTCTATTTAATTATTAATGCAATAAATATGAAACAGTTTACCTTTATCACGTCACTTTTTTTATCATCTGGCCTTTTCGCTGCAATTGAGATTTTGGATAGAGTAGCAGTAATAGTGGATGATGGAGTTATTATGGAATCTCAGATTAATTCTAGCCTTGAGAATATGATCATGAGATATGATGAGCAGAATATTCCAAAGCCACCTATTGATGATTTAAAAGAACAGGTTATTGAATCACTTATAATCGATGAGCTACAGTTACAACTTGCGGACAGAGCTGGGGTCAGGATTAGTGATACAGAGCTGAATGATTCAATTATTAGAATAGCTGCTAATAATCAAATGGAGCTTCAACAGTTTATTGATTTTGTAGAGCAAGGCGGAGAATCTTATGAAGGTCTTCGAGAAAATGTAAAAAAACAAATGATTATCCAAAGAATTCAAAGAGGCAGAGTGGGTTCTGAAATTAGTATTACAGAAAAAGAATTCGAAGCTTTTCTTGCTACGGATGAATCATTAGCATCTCTTGAACCAGAACTTTTAGTTCAACAAATATTAGTTAAAGACCTTAATCAGGCCAATAGTGCAATTGAAAGAATTAATAATGGAGAAGATTTTTCTGATTTAGCCAAAGAAGTATCTATAAGCAGTAATGCGACTACCGGCGGGCTAATGCCTTGGAGGCGCGCAATAGAGATGCCTGAATTATTTTCTAATGCTATAAATAAGAAAGAAATAGGTTTTATTTCTGAACCTTTAGAGAGTGGTGCTGGTTATCATATTTTGATGCTCGTAGATAAGAAAGGTCCTTTTGTGCAATATGAAGACCAGTGGTCATCGAGACACATATTATTGATACCTTCTACATTAAGAGATGAAGAGGCCACTAAATTAGAAATTAATGAAATAAGGTCAAGAATTGTTAATGGAGAAGATTTTTCTGATTTAGCTAAAGAATATTCTGAAGACCCTGGCTCAGCAAGTCTAGGCGGTGAATTGGGTTGGCTCGGTAAGGATGTTTTAGCTCCAGAATTTGAACAAGTTATGATTGAGATAGAAGTTGGTAAAATTTCTCCTATCTTTGAAACACAATTTGGCTTTCATTTTCTTGAAGTATTAGATACAAGAAGTTATGACATGACAAGAGATCTTATTGAAGACAGGGCCTATCAAATTCTTTATGGAAGGAAATATGATGAAGAGCTTGAAAATACACTTCGCTCTATTAGAGCAGAGGCTTTTGTCGAAATAAAAGATCTAGATTGAAAAAGATTATTTACTCCCCTGGAGAGCCTTCAGGTATAGGGCCGGACCTAATAATTCAACTTTGTACCTCCAGATTTTGGACAGACATCAAACTTCCTATTGTTTGTCTTGCAGACCCTAAATTGCTAACAGATAGAGCCAATAAATTAGGCGAAAAGGTAAAGCTATTGCAAATAAATGATTTAGACAATTTACAAAAAAACAAAAAAAATCATATACAAGTTCTTTGTGTAACCAAATGTAATAACTTAAAACCAGGCAAACTCTATAAATCAAATGCAGATTATGTTTTGAGAAACCTAGACTTTGCTATTGATAATGCGCTCAATGATAAAAAGACTGCTCTTGTAACTGGTCCAATAAGTAAAGAGAATATTATTTCAATAAACAAAAAATTTCAGGGTCATACAGAATACATACAGAAAAAGACTGCAAGCGATGATGTATTAATGCTGCTAGGCTCAGATAAGCTTAAAGTAGCATTAGCAACGACCCACATTCCGCTTAAAAATGTTGCAAAAGCAATAACTAAAAAATTAATTATCTCTAAAGCAAAAATTTTAAATGATGAACTAAAAAATAAATTTAAAATTAAGAATCCAAAAATTATTCTGCTTGGGTTAAATCCACATGCCGGAGAAGGAGGAAAAATTGGTTTAGAAGAAAAAGATATTTTGATACCTGCTGTGAAAGAATTAAGACGAAAAAAAATTAATATATCTTATCCAAGATCAGCAGACACAGCTTTTACAAAAAAAATATTAAATGAAACAGATGCTTACCTTGGTATGTACCATGATCAAGTTTTACCAGTTATTAAAGCTTTGAGCTTTGGCTCAACAACTAACATTACTTTAGGTGTTCCAATTATTAGAACATCTGTTGACCACGGAGTAGCTTTAGATATTGCGGGCACTTCAAAATCTGATACATCTTCTCTAAAAGAGGCAATTAGAATTGCTAAAAAAATAATTTAATGATTTCAAGAGATATTAGAAGAAAATTTGGTCAAAATTACCTATCTGATCCAGCAATTATCTTTGAAATGGGGCAGGCAATCTCGCCACAAACTAACACAAACTTTTTTGAAATAGGGCCTGGTATGGGAGCTCTAACAAACGTTTTAAATCAAGATGGTATTACAATTAAGGCAATAGATATTGATAAAAATAATATCGACTATCTTTCAAAAAAATTTACAGGTCCTGCAAAATTTGAATTTTTTCAAGGAGATATCTTGTCCACGCCATTAAATTTTTTAGAAGATAAAAAATATAGAATCGTTGGTAACCTTCCCTACAATATTTCAACACAAATAATTTTAAAATTTATAAACTGGAATAATGTGATTGAAGATATGCATTTTCTTGTTCAAAAAGAAGTTGCAGAAAAAATTAATGGAACTGTTGGTACAAAAAATTGGGGCAAACTTTCTATCAAACTATCTGCATTTTTTAATACCCAAATTTTATTTGATGTGCCGCCTGAGTCCTTTGATATTAAGCCTAAGGTAAACTCAAGCTTTATAAGGCTTACACCCAAGAAAAATGACATAGATGTATCAACAAAAAATAATTTATTTAAAATAATAGATATGTCATTTTCTTCAAGAAGAAAAAATATTAAAAATAACTTAAAGAAAGCAAATCTTGACTGGGGTACATTAGAAATTAATCAAAACCTTAGGCCTGAAGAGGTGTCATTAGAAAACTACTTAAAAATTGCAAAGCAGTATCAAGAATAAATGGCGCATTATGTAGTTGGTGATGTTCAGGGGTGCTTCAAAGAATTAGAAGCACTATTAAAAAAAGTTAAATTTAATAAAGAGATAGACCAATTAATTTTTGCTGGAGATCTAGTTAATAGAGGCAAAGACTCTCATAAAGTTCTTGAATTCTGTATTAACAACAAAAAATCAGTATCTGGAGTTTTGGGTAATCACGATTTTTATTTGCTATATCTAATTGAGCATCAAAAAAAAGATAAATCACTAAAAAGAGTTCTTGAATCAAAAAATTTACAACAATATCAATCTTGGTTAAAAGCCCTTCCCCTGTTTCTAGAAATTAAAATAAAAGAAACAAACCAGGTTTTTTGGATTTCACATGCAGGCATACCCTTTATTTGGAGCATAGATGATGCAAAAAAATTATCAAAAGAAGTTCAAGCTTCACTTAAAAATGATGCGTCAAATATTCTTGCAAAAATGTGGGGGGATACACCAAAGAAGTGGAACGACAATTTAAAAGGATATAAGAGGCTAAGAGTAATTATTAATTACTTTACAAGAATGAGATATTTATCAAATGATGGATCGCTTAAGCTAGATTTAAAAAGTAAAACTGCTAAAAAAGGATATATACATTGGTTTCATCAAACAAAAGAAAACCTAAAAAACAATGAGAATATAATTTTTGGGCATTGGGCATCAATAAATGGTGAGACAAATATAGACAATATAATAGGACTTGATACAGGGTGTGTTTGGGGAAATAAACTTACAGCTATAAGATTGGAAGATAAAAAAATATTTCAAATTAAAAAAGAATGAAGATATATGAGGTTGGTGGAGCTGTTAGAGACGCCCTGCTGAATAAAAAAGCTAAAGACAAAGATTGGGTTGTTGTCGGATCTTCGCCCGAAGAAATGGTATCTAATGGTTTTAAGCCCATAGGAAAAGATTTCCCTGTATTTCTCCATCCAACATCAAAAGAAGAATATGCACTTGCAAGGACTGAACGAAAGACTGGTCATGGCTATCATGGTTTTAATTTCTATTATGGTAAAGAGGTAACGCTAGAAGAAGACCTATCGAGAAGAGATTTAACAATAAATGCTATTGCAAAGGACTCTGATGGCAATTTTATTGATCCCTATGGAGGCAGAGATGATATTAAGAATAAAATATTCAGACATGTATCAGATGCATTTTCAGAAGACCCATTACGGGCTATTAGGCTTGCTCGATTCCATACTTATGAACATTTAAAAGATTTTACTATTGATGAAAGCACGGAAAAAATGCTCGAAGAAATTGTTAGCTCCGGTGAAATAGCAAATCTGTCATCTGACAGAATTTGGACTGAGACTGACAGAGCCTTAAACTCAGAAAATCCAAATATATTTTTTGAGGTAATAATAAAATATAAGATGCACTTACCCTTCTTTAATAAGTTAAGAGTTCCTATATGTGATACTAGTTCAAATAACCTCGTTCGATGGGCCGAACTTCAAGTCAACAATAATTTTTCTTTAGGAGAAAATCTTCCAGTACCTAATGCACAAAAAAATGCTTCAGATGTTTTGATGAGGTTAATTAAAATTACCAAAGATATGTCTAATGAATCACTTATAGATTTCTTGCCTAAAGTTAATATGGAAAGAAATCAGTCACTGATCAGTGACTTATGCAGCCTACAACATCTTTCAGATACGAAAGATTTAATATTAAGATTATTATCAAATACAATTGAAGCAGATTTTTCTGTTCTTAAAAATATTCCAACTGAGAAAATTTATGAAGAAAAGCATAAAATATATAAACAAATAGTTAATCAATCTTTATGAATAAAACCATATTAATTACTGGCGCTGCAAAAAGAATTGGTAAGGAAATAGCCTTAACTTTTTCTCAAATGGGGTGGAATATTATTATTCACTACAATTCTTCAAAAAATGATGCGCAGGATTTAGCAGATCAAATCAATACTCATAACCCCAACTCTGCAAAAATCATTCAAGCGAATTTAGACATTTCATCAGATGTTCAGAGATTAATTGATGAATCTAAATTATGCTTTGATTCAATCGATGTTCTAGTAAACAATGCTTCAACTTTTTATCCAACCCCTATTGATGAAATCTCTGAAGAGCACTGGGACAAATTGATTGGAAGTAATCTTAAAGGTCCATTATTTTTAATTCAGGGTCTAAAAGATAAGTTAATAGAATCAAGAGGTTCAATAGTAAATATTACGGATACAAATTTAAGCAAAGGTGTTGCAAATTTTTCTATATACGCTTCTGCCAAAGGGGGTTTAGAATCGATAACTAAGGTTCTTGCAAGAGAATTAGCTCCAGAGGTTAATGTTAATGCAATTGCTCCTGGTGCAATGCTCGAACCACCTGATGTAACTTGGACTGATGAGCAAAAGGAAAAAGTGATAGCTAATATCCCACTCAAGAAGATGGGATCTGAAAAGGATATCGCTAACACTGTTAAGTTTGTTGTTAGTTCAAAGTATATGACAGGGCAAGTTATTAAAGTTGATGGAGGAAGATCACTCTCATGACAAGCGATGCTCAAAAATATGAAAAAATATTTTCAGGAACAAAAGAAGTTGCTGAAAATTTAAAAATAGATGCTTCAAAGCTTCAACCATGGATTGATGCTCATGTTCCTGGAGCTGGTTCTATAA
>Ga0181598_1003337_pt1 | contig 14014 bp, 9 predicted proteins | sample 041ome_4_FD_153295 | JGI IMG/M metagenome (GOLD analysis project Ga0181598, IMG submission 153295) | Coastal salt marsh microbial communities from the Groves Creek Marsh, Skidaway Island, Georgia - 041404US metaG (spades assembly) | ecosystem: Environmental > Aquatic > Marine > Intertidal zone >...
CGCGACGCGCCGCGCGCTGACGCGCATAACGCGACGCGCGATGTGCGGCGCGCGCGCGTCCGCGGACGACGGACTGACGCTCACCGACGCGTGCGCTCAACGCCTGCGCGCCATCGCCGACGAAGACGAAAGCGCGCCCGCGCGCCTGCGGCTCGCCGTCGAGGGCGGCGGGTGCTCGGGGTTCAAGTACGAGTTCACCCTCGAGCGCGACGCGGCGACGGCGCGCGATAAGACGTTTCGAGCGGCGAACGGGGCGGAGGTGGTGGTGGATGCGATTTCGTACGAATTCGTCAAGGGTGCGACGATCGATTACGCGGAGGAGATGATCAAGAGCTCGTTCGAGGTGGTGAAGAATCCGCAGGCGGAGACGTCGTGCGGGTGCGGGGCGTCGTTCGGGGCGAAGGACGGCGCGTTCGGGGGGTGACGAGGACGACGGAACGCGGTAGGCGAACCGAAGACGGAAGCGCGGGAGGGGGCGCGGGGGGTAATTTTTTCTGTACCGCGCGGCGCACCGCGCGAGATTTAGGATAGGACTGCGATTGCAACACGACGATGGCTACGTTTACGAGACGACGACGGAGGGCTCGAGAGGGCTTCGATCGCGCGCGTCTACGCGGTCGCCGCGTCGATTTCCGCCGATACGCGCGCGGCGTCGCCCGCGGCGACGACGCGCGGCGTTCCCGCGGGAGGATCGCGACACATCTCCGGCCCAATCGTGGAATCGTCCACCATGGTGAAGCACGGCACGTCCTTGAACTTGCCGTCGGCGTATTCGTGAATCTTTTTGACGCCGTCCAAAAACGGCAAGCTCACCATCGCCGCGAACTCGTGCACGCGCGCGCCGAGCTGATCGACGAGATTGAACCCCGCCAACGCCGTCCCACCCGTGGCGATCAAATCATCGATCAGAACCACGCGATCGCCCGCTTTGACGCTCCCCAGGCGCATCACCGTCTCGTCCGTCGAATACTCGGTGACGTACGTCCCGCTCGACACCAGCACCCCCGGCAGCTTCCCAGCCTTGCGAATCATCACGAACGGCACGTTCAGCGCCATCGCGATCGGCGGTCCGAACAGGAACCCTCGCGCGTCGAATCCCGCGATGTGCGTCGGTCCCGCCTCGCCCTGCGCGCGATACCTCGCGACGAACAGCTCCGTCACCGCGCGAAACACCTCGGGATTCTCCGTGATCCCGCTCACGTCGTAAAACGACGGCACGTCGTGCGGCGAGTACTCGGGTCCGTACCACGGCAGCGCCGCCGCGATCGCGCGCACCGCCGCGTCGTTTTGGTCCAAGCAAAAGTGATTTTCCCTGTCGCGCGCGCGCATCCATCCGGAACCGTCGTCAGCGCGTCGTTCGCGCGCGCGCGTCGTCGCGTCGCCGCGCGTCGATCGAGCGCGCGTTCGCGCGCGCGCGTCGCGCGCACCCGAGCGTTTTCACCGCGGGCGTCGCCATCGCGCGCGCGTTTTCGCGCGCGCGCGCGTCGAGGTGTGCCGACCGACGGCGTCGCCGCACGTCGCGACGCGCGTCGGACGCGCGCCGGACGCGCGCGCGATGGCGTCGCGCGTCGCGTCGAGCGCGCGCGCGTCGTCGTCGCGCGTCGCGCGCGGCGAAGACGGCGCGAGACGCGCGCGCGCGTCGGCGGTTTCGAGACGGCGCGCGGGCGCGGTCGGCGACGCGCGCGCGAGCGTCGAGACGGCGCTGCGCGACGACGACGAGACGTCGGGCGTCGCGGACGGGCCGGGGTGCTTCGCGCTCGAGGACGCGGCGGGCGCGGTGGTGTTCGTGGGGGGCGGGCGGCGCGCGCGGGACGCGCTGCGGGCGTACGCGGCGACGACGACGAGAGACGTCCGGAACGAGGTGTTCGTCGGCGCGGTCGAGACGCTGCCGAAGCGATCGAGATCGAGCGCGGTGCGAAACGCGATGAAGGCGATGCTCGAGGGGTTGGAGTACGCGCCGGAAGATAACGCGGCGGCGACGACGGCGGCGACGGCGGAAACCGTCGGATACGCGTTCTCGAGCGATCACCTGCGCGCGCTCGAGCGCGATGGGTACGTCGTCGTGGATGATTTGATATCGCAAGACGTCGCGTTGGCCGCCGCGGCGTCGGCGCGGGCGATGTACGATCGCGGGGTGATGCAGAATTTGCGACAAGAGGGCAGGGACGACGACGTCGCCGTGTTGGCGACGTCGAGCCTTCCGGCCGGGGACGAGTTCGCCGGCCTGCGGCCTTGCGTCGAGGCGTTGCTGCGCGTTCCGGACGATCTTCGACGCGTCGTCGCGCGCGCCGACGACGACGCGCTCGGTGCGGACGTCGTATCAAAAGTTCGCGCGTGTCGAGCCCCCGACCGCCTGATGCTCGCTCGATACGGCTCCGAGAGCTGTCGATACGTCCCGCATCTCGACAACGACCCCTCCGACGACGCGAACGACGCCGGATCGCCCGGTTTACGACCATCGGACAGAGTGTTCACCCTGATCGCGTATTTGAACCCCGATTGGGACGCGACGCGCGGCGGTCGCTTTCGAGCCTATCGCCCCGGCGTCGCCGCCGACGCCGCCTCGCCGTCTGATTTCGTCGACATCGACCCGATTCTCGGCCGCGTCGTCGTCTTCGACGCCGCCAAGCTCTTGCACGAGGTTCGTCCGAGTTTTCACGACCGTTACGCCGTCACCGTGTGGACGCGCGGCGCAGAGCGCTCGCCCGCGTAGCTCCGGAGCCAGCCTTCCCGCCGAATCCGATTGTCACGCGAGACTGCATTATTCGTCATCGCACGGCTCGACGCACCGCGCGCGCGCGCGCCGACGACCGCCCGAGCGAGACTCGCGACGCGGTGACATCGCCCGCGCGCGCGTCGTCGCCGATGTCGCGCGCCGACGCCGCGTCAGCGACGCCCGCGGCGCCGATTCCCGGTGACGAATTAATCGTCGACACGCCGTCGCCGATCGACGCGACCGCGACCGCGACCGCGACCGCGACGGGACGCGCGCGCGACGCGGTCGCGAATGATGACTCGAGACCGACGACGAGCGCGTCGAGCGAGGACTCGAACGCGACGATGGAGGACGTGAAAGCGTCGGACGTGGTCGAGAAGAAGATGTCGCTAAACGCGAGGCGGGTGGACCGCGGACGAACGGCGAACGGCGCGAACGCGACGGGCGCCGAACGAGGATCGAGACGACAACATGAGTCGAATAAGTTTTTGCCGTGGTTACCGGAGAGAGCGACGCTCGAGGGGACGCTCGAGAAGAAGGCGGAGGAGACGAGTTGGTTCGCGAGCGTCTTCGGCGGCGCGACGGATACTTGGAATTTGAGACACTTCATGCTGTACGAGACGCACTTGTTTTGGGGGAAAGGATTCAGCACGATGCACGGGTACGGGACGATTTTGAGTGCGAAAGAGGCACCCGAACACGGACCTGCGGCGTTCGTGATCGAGATGATGGCGGTGCCGAAGCGGTCGCTGCGTAGAAGTCTTCAGGAAAACGTCGACTTTATGGATCTCCTCTCGGGATTGTGCTGCAAGCCCGCGGGGTTCAAGACGATGACTTTGCGCGCTGGAAGTCCGACGGATCGCGCGCGATGGATCGACGCGCTGCAACTGGGAATGACGAGCTCGCCGCTTTCGGCAAGAATGCCGCTTGAGTGCTCGGACGAGATCCCGCCGAGCCCGCGCGTTTCCACGGATAGCGATCGGTCCTCGCTTGATTTCAGTTTCGGGAACAAACACAAAAAGTACGAAGAACCGCCGCCGCCGATGTCACCAGGTGCGGCGCCCGGGCGACTGTCTCAAAACGCTGCTCCGATCGACGATGAAGATGTTGGAAAATACGCCTTCAATTTGAGCGAGAACACAGGCGTCTCGAGCGGATTGCCGCCGCTGCCGAAGAAGGTGCTCGATCGTATCCCTTCGGCGCTCAAGAAGGGTTCGAGTTTTTCCACGTCGATAAACGTCAGGCGTAACTCTAGCGATGGAAACTCTAAGTCGGTGACGTTCAACGAGCACGTAGAGACGCAAGTGATCGCCAAGTCGCCGAGTAAACACGGCCTCGCCGCGGCAGAGGAGACTGATAAAGAGTTCAGAACGCGCACGCGTCTTCTCCAAGCCGCGGGGAAGTTTAAGATCGCGGAGGAAGAGTTATCCATAGGTGCTAAACTCGGTGTTGGGTCTTTTGGTGTCGTGCATCGCGCGAAGTGGAACGACACCGACGTCGCCTACAAAACCATGATTGCCGACAAAATGAACGACGACACCATCAATGCCTTTGCGGAGGAGATTCGCATGATGCGCGCGTTGCGTCATCCAAACATCGTACTGTTCCTCGGTGCGGTGATTCAGCGGGGTCGAATGGGAATCGTTTCCGAGCTCATGAAGCGCGGAAACTTGGAGCAACTGTTGCACGGCAACGGTAAGTGGAGCGAGTCGCTTCGTAGCAACGGGATGCTTCGCAGACAAATGGCGGCGGATTGCGCGCGCGGGATGTTGTATTTACACTCCCTCGCCCACCCTGTTGTACATCACGACTTGAAACCGGCAAACTTGCTGGTCGATGCAAATTGGACACTGAAAGTGAGTGATTTTGGGATGAGCGAGTTGAAGAGCTACACGTACGGATCGAATTGCAAAGCTCCCGGGGGAACGCCCGAATGGATGGCGCCCGAGGCGCTTCGCGGCGACGACGTCAACGAGCTCTCCGACGTGTATTCGTTCGGTGTCATTCTGTGGGAGCTCATCACCCTGAATTTCCCGTGGGCCGATCTCTCGTCACCCGTGCAAATCGTCGCTCAAGTCGCGTTTTTGCACCGACGGTTGAAAATTCCGAGCTGGGTCGAGGACCCGATGGAGCAACTATTGCACGATTGCTGGACGCGTGAGACGGAGGCGCGACCAACGTTTGCGAGCATCGTCGAACGCCTCGTGGGCGATTACCCAGCCGCGTGGTCGCAAGGTAAAGAGTCGAAATCCGCCGAGCAAGAAGCGGCCGACATTCTCGCCCTGATGTCCAAAGACGACGGTTCCCCGACGTCGGCGATCGAAGACGACGAATTCGTCGACGCTAGCGACGACATCGACGTCTCCGTCATCTCTGCCTTCGCCCCTCGCGGATTGGCCCCGATTCGCACCCCGACGCCCGTCCACGACGCCACCGCGTCCAGGACTCTCGGTTCCGAGGACGATTCCGCGGAGGAATCCAACTCGCTCGATTCCTCCGCCGAAGTCTCCGTCGCGAATTCCCCTCGTAAGCCCCCTCTCACCGCCAGCGTCGCCGCCAACGTCGGCGCTTTCCGCCCGAAGATCCTCTCGCCCCTCAAAACCCCTCGCGCGCGCGCCGGCGTCGCCGAGCCTTAGCCGCCAGCCCTTTGTAAAGTTATAATTCGACTCGACGCCGCGACGCCGTCCCGTCCCGCCCAGTCCCACGCTCCCATCTTCACTCGACGCGTCACAACGCCTCGGCCCGCGACGCGCCTCGCGCCGCCGCCGCACCGCGCGCGATGGACCCCTCGATGTTCACGCCCGAGATGATCGTGCGTCGCGACGCGCGAGCGCCGCGACGCGACGCGAACGCGCGCGCGATGACGACCGCGACGCTTCGAAAGATCGCGCGACGCCGCGAACGCGCGCGCGACGCGAGCGAACGACTGACGGAACGACGGATCGCGCGACTTGAACGCGAACGCAGGCGCAAGCGCAACAGATGATGTCGAACATGACGCCCGAACAGATGGCGCAGATGCAACGCATGGCGGGGTCGATGGGCTTCGGCGCGCCGCCGGGCGCGGCGGAGGCGATGAAAAATATGACGGCGGAGGACATGCGACGAGCGGCGCGGGAGATGGGGAACATGACGCCGGAACAGTTGAAGACGCAGTACGAACAGGCGCAGGGACACGCGAAAGCGAGCGCGGATTATCGATACGCGGGGAGCGAGACGCTGAAGAAGGAGGGGAATAAACTCGTGGGAGAGGGGAAACACGCGGATGCGGTGGAGAAGTACGCGCGAGTGAAGGAAAACTTGAAGGATGATGTGAATGCGGCGGCGAAGACGCTGCGGTTGTCGTGCATGTTGAACATGGCGCTTTGTTTTAACAAGATTGGGAAGCACGACGGGGCGATTAGCGAGTGCACCGAGGCGCTCGAGCTCGAACCGCGGAGCTTGAAGGCGTACTATCGACGCGGACAAGCGTACGTGGCGAAGGGTGAGCTCGAACAAGGTGTGAATGATTTGATGCGGGCGAATAAGCTCAGTCCTGGAGATGAGACAGTGGCGGGAGAGCTCGAAGCAGCCGTCAAGCGCATGGAATCGCAAGGATTAGCCGTGCCGGCCGCCGCGCCGGAATTCGACCATCCCGAGGCGGCGCCCACGACGAGCGCCGGCTCGAGCGGTAGTGCGATGCCGGGGATGCCTGGGATGCCGACGCTCACGCCTGATATTCAAGCACAGGTGAGCGCGATGATGAGCGACCCGAACGCCATGGAGCAAATGTCGTCGATGATGGGCAACTTGTCCGACGATCAAATCGAGCAGATGGCGGCGGCGAATCCCATGATGGCGGGCATGGACCCGGATCACGTGAAAAAGGCAGCGGGCATGATGAAGAACATGAAGCCGGAGACTATGCAAAGCATGATGAAGATGGCGCAGAGCATGGGCACGGAGGGCGGGAAAGGCTTCGACCCGAACGACCCCGAAATGATGTCCAAGATGCAAAAAGAGTTGAACAACCCGGAGATGCGCGAGGCCATGGTTGAAATGATCCAGGGTATGGATTCGGAGTCTTTGAAGGAGATGTCCAAGAGCATGGGCATGACGATGGACGACGCGCAAGCTGAGCAAGCGGTCAACGCTCTCAAGAACATTTCGCCAAAGACCATGGAACGGATGCTCTCAATGGCTTCCGTCGCGGGCGGGATCTACAGTCGATTCAAGCGACCGATCGATTGGGCTATGCGCAACAAGCGCACGGCGCTCAGCATCTTTGTCGTGTTCACGGCCATGGGGACGACGTACGTGCTGCGATGGTGGCGTCGCCGCGGAGGAGCCGTGGAAGCGGCTGACAACCAAACCTCGACCTCAACGTTTTAATGCTATCCTTCGTGTCAACAATTACATTCCTAATCGCTCGTGTGGACGATGCACTGACGGGCAGCGTCGTACGAGAAGTGCGAGTTTCTGAAGGCTGAACTGCCGTAAAACGGCGCCAAATCCTCGATGCCGTACGCTCTCGCCTTGCTCTCGAGATCCCGGCAACGCACTGTCGTCGTCTGACCCGCGGTATCCGCTTGACTGTTCGGCTTGGCGCCGACATTTTCCCAGCGCATCGTTTCCCGAAGTAGTCCGCGAAGAATTTCGAGGAGCAAAGCGTCGTAGTCGCGATGGAAGTGCGTGTATCGCGCAAACTTCTTCTGCAGGGTCTTTTGCACGGATTGCTTTTGAGTGCCGATGAAAGACTGCAGCATGCATCCAATCGCAGCGTCGATGTCATCAGCCGATACTTGCTGGCTAAGTCGCATCGCCGCTCGAGCTTCACTCATTCGGATGATGGACTCGATGTGACGCACGGCGACGGGCATGCCTTCACGCGTCACAGACTCCTTTCGCAATTCGGCGTAGACTCGTTGAATCTTCGGCAAGTCTTGCTGATTTAGCTTTGGGCGACATTCTTTTTTCGCGTACGAAATATACTTGCGCAACAATTTTTGATCAATCGGCTCGATGTCGTCGTCGTCATTTTCCCCAAATGGATTCTGCAACGGCGCTTCCGGATCGTCTTCAAATCTCGGATGGCACTTGACGTGGGAGTGTACCACGAACTTAGCGAGCCTTTCATCTAAGACAGGGTCAATAACGTCGCGAACGACGCAAAGAATATCGAAGCGGGAAAGGATTGGATCCGTCAGTTCAACGTTGTCGCTGAACGTCTTGGATGAATCGTATCGACCGCCGATGGGGTTCGCTGCGGCGATGACCGAGCATCTCGCTTGTAAAGAAGTCACAATACCAGCCTTGGAGATAGATATGGATTGCTGCTCCATTGCCTCGTGAATGGAGACGCGATCTTGCTCGTTCATCTTATCGAATTCGTCAATGAGGCACACACCGCGATCGGCGAGCACGAGGGCGCCGCCTTCCAGCACAAACTCGCGAGTCACCGGATCTTTGTGCACGGCAGCTGTTAAACCGACCGCAGACGCGCCTTTACCAGTGGTGTACACGGCGCGACCCGCGGTGGCTTGTGTGTACTTCAAAAACTGTGATTTCGCAACACCGGGATCCCCGAGCAACAACATGTTGATGTCGCCGCGCAATCGCGTCTTGCCCTTGACGAACTTTTCTTGACCGCCAAACAGCGCAAATGCGATACCCATCTTGATATCTTCGTGCCCGTGAATGGACGGCGCGATAGACTTCATGATGCGTCGAACGATTTTGGGATCACGGCTGAGCTTTCTGATGTCCTCGCGATCTTCATCCGTGAGATTGCCCGACGAGTACAAATCTCCTTTTCGTTTGACGTAATTCGCCTCGATGTACGTCGTGAATACGGGAAATCCCTGCTGACGCGTGTTCAGCGACGCTTCGAAGTTATTTGTGTACACCCCGGTGACTTCAATCTCGTCACCCGGTTTCGCCATGTCAATCAAGTCGTTCAACACGATAACCTCTTTACTTCGCGGAATGCGGCCAGCCGGAACGCTTCCCGGAGATTCCTGCAACGTCAACTTCTGGTAGTTGCGATACACCGTCTTTGCGGAGTTAATCTGCCATCTACCTTTTTGCTGGCACTCCGGGCAGGCATTCGGGCGCTCCTCTTCTCTGCTACTATTTTGGAAGATTGGACCGACGTTGTACGAACACACCATGCACGTGTACGTCACATTTTTCAGTTGCGGAAACACACCCGTGCGTCGCGTCACGACACCGCTGACGCGAATCAATGAGTTTAAGTGCGATTGGCGAATATCACGAATAGCGTCCTCGACGGGCAAATCCACGATTCGCACGAACACGTCGGGATGAATGTCGCCGTACGACGGGTAAAGCTTCAACACTTCGGTGAGCGCGACTTCGTCGAATAGATCGAGCATGTCCTTCGGCGCGTCCGCGACCCAAACCGCGATCAGAGACTCACTCTTCGCCAGGTGCATGTAACTGATTTCCAAACTCTGCAAGTTGTTGTTGCACATCTCGCGAATCTTTTTGTGATAAAGCGACCGCCCGGCTTCGTCGACTTGTCCTTTGCGCAAAAACCGACTCAAACGCTTGCGAATCTCCACCTTCGTGCGATCCTTCGTGATCCACTCGCGAAGAGGGCAATCGTACACGTCAATGTTCACGTCGAATTCCTCGTCATCGTCTTCCATGTCCCCATCTGCGGCGCGATCCGCGGCCCTTCGCCTTCGCGCCTGCCGCAACCATTCGTCCTCGCCCTCCTCGAGCGCCCGCGGCCGCACCCGACCCGCGCGTCGTCCACCACGATCTTCATAAATATCCCGCTGTTCCATCAACTCTTCCGCGCGCAATCGCGCCTCGAGTTCGGCCTCCGCATCGTACTCTTCGTCCTCCTGCGCCAGTCCCGCCTCTTCGTACTGGTCCAAGTGCGGCATCACTTGGTAATCCCTACGCCGTACGAAAATAACGCGTTCCTCACGTTCGTCAGTCGCGCGATCCGACGCTCACTCCATCCCCACCGTCGCGTCTCGCCCCGCGCGCCGCCCTTCGCGCGTCTTCCCCGCTCTCGCGTCGTCCGCGCGCGAGCGACAGCTCGAAATTCAAATATTCAAACCCGCGTCCCGTCCCCGTTCTCGCCCTCGCGCGTCGCGCGTCGCTCGCGTCGCTCCCGCACCGTTCCATGTCGTTCATCAAATCCTCTCCATCGCTCTCGTCGTCGCTCCCGCGCGAGTCCTCGCTCGCGTCGCCGTCGCTCGCCCCGACGTCGTCGCGCTGATCGTGATGCGGCACGAACGGATCGTCCGCGCCCGCGCGCTCGAACGCGTCCCGCGCGTCGTCGTACGCGTCCGAGGCGTCGTCGCGGTCATCGCTATCGCTCGTCGCCATCGCGGCGCGCGCGCGTCGTCGCGTCGCGTCGCGTCGCGCGTCGTCGAGTGTCGCGCGCGCGTTTGAATTCGCATCACAACTCGACGCGCGCGCGACGCGCCGGCGACGCGCCTTCGGCGAGCGCGCGCGCGGCGAGCGCGAGCGAGCGACGTCGCGCGCGCGCGCGCCGCGCGAGGACGAAACCGCGCGCGAGGACGACGAGGCGCGCGATCGCGGATCGCGAATCGCGACGCGCGGGCGATGGAAACGAAACGCGTCGTCTTCGTGTCGCTGAAACCGTCGTCGACGGCGAGCGATGATCAACACGCGTCGAGGAACGCGCGACGGAAGCGCGCGCTCGGGATCGAGGAGAGGGCGACGTGGGAGGAGTTTGTGAGCGCGGCGTGCGCGCGGTTGCAAATCGCGGGCGCGCGGGCGGTGTATCACGCGAGCACGGGCGAACGCGTGCACGGGATAGAGGACGTGCAAGACATTGAAGATTTAATCGTCGAGGAGGATGAGAGCGCGCGGATGATGACGAGCGGCGCGACGCCGGGGGTGAGCCCGTTGCGAACGCCGAACGGACGCGCGAACGGGGCGACCGCGCGCGGAACGCCGGGAAGGGATTACGACGGTGATTACGACGACGACGATGGAAAGAGTAAACCGCGAAGGATGTCGGTGCTGTTGTCGAGCCTCGTACCGGGACTCGGCAGCGCGGTGGGCGACGGGGCGTTGAGGAAACTGGACAGCGCGTTGGACGCGGCGGAGCGCGGCGACGACGACGGCCGATCGAAGAATCATCGCGTGCCGACGCGCAAGCCCGTGGGCGCGCGAAAGACGTTGAAGCGAAAGAAGCGCTTGAATAGGCGCGCGGCGGCGTTGTTGCTGATCGTGTTCGTCGGTACGTTGGTGTACGTCTTCGGTCGACGCTTTGAAGACGCGCCGTTCTAATAGTCTAGTTGTAAAACAGTCGTCATTGCGTCGCGTTCGCGACTTTGTCTCGGCGCCTCCGCGCGGTGCGCATCGCGCGAACGCGTAGCGCGCGACGCATGCGCTCGTTCGGCGCGCCGTCGACGTCGGCGGCTCGTCCAACGCACGTCAGGACGAAAAGTGCACCCAGACACAAATCCCGCTCGCGCGCCGCGCCGCGCGCCGCGGACGACCCGCAGGCGTGGGAACGGTTTTATCTCACGCACAGTAAAGACGGCGCCAAAGGACACGACGTCGGGGCGTTCAAAGATCGGCATTACCTCCGGAAAGCGTTCGGGGAACTGGTGGACGAAGAAGCGCGCGCGGCGCCGGAGACTTTTCGCCCGGCGCTTCGCCCGAGCGAGCTCCCAGACGTGGACGAAACGCGCAAAATCGATGTTTTAGAGCTCGGGTGTGGGGTCGGGAACTCGGTGTTTCCGCTTTTGAGGGCGAATTTGAACATGCGAGTCGTGGCGGTGGACTGTTCGCCGACGGCGATTGCGGCGGTTCGCGCGAACCCGGAGTTCGATGCGCGACGACTTCGCACGCACGTCGTCGATGCGAGCGCGCGTCGTTCGATGGAGAGTTGCGTTGACGACGCATCGGTCGACGCCGTGACCGCGGTATTCTTTCTTTCCGCGCTCACGGCGAACGGGTTGCGAAACGCCGCTGAGGAAATTCGGCGCGTGCTACGTCCGAATGGTGTACTTTTATTTCGAGATTACGCGAGAGGGGACGTTAAGAACGCAGATGCGTCGTCGCAGTTTGTGCCGGGCGAACGCATCGATGAGAATGCGTCTTTGTCGTCGACGTCGAACGAGCAAACGTACCGCCGTTCCGACGGCACGCTCGCCGTCTTCTTCGACGAAGACGAGTTAAACGACGTGTTTGCATCCGTCGGGTTGGTGGGCGAGTGCGAAATAGTCACGCACTCAATCACGAACCGCAAGCTAGGAGTGACGATGGATCGAAAGTTTGTGCAAGGGCGGTTCGTGAGGCTCGCAGGGTGAGTCGTTTGAATATAGATTTGTCATTTACATCTGTAGCGATCCCTATCTCACGCCGCAACCGATTGAGCGTTCGCGTCGCCGAGCACCGCCTCGCTCGCAGTCGGCGGGGCGAGGATCTTCCTGCTCTCGTGGAAGTATTGATGCGGCGTGTGCACGCCCGCCTCGATTTCGACGCCGTCGTGAATCGCCGCAAACGTCATACCGCACGCGATTTGGTAGTGCATATTCGTCGCCTTCTCGACAATCGCGTGCGACTTAGCACCAGAGATTTTCAACGTACCGAGCAACTCGTGCAAACGTGCGCCGTTATCCTTGACGCCAGACGTGAGCGTCTTGAACGGACAACCGTGCGCGTCCTTCACGCCCGGATCCGCTGCGATGCACTGACCGCACGCGTGCGGGGTGTAGTTGACGCGCTTCCCTTCCTTACCGTACGCGTGTCTGATACCATACGCGTAATCTTTTTCAAACTTCTCCGCGGAGCAGTCCGGGGACTTTGTGAACTCTGTCTTCCAAAACACGAGCGCCTGGTCCAGAGGCAAGCCGATGCCCTTCAAATACAGTTGCAGTTGTCGTCGACCGCCGTGCGTCAGGTGATGCTTTTCCTTGAGCGCCTTGTAAAGCTGGCGCATGCACAGCGGGAAAGACTCTTGCGTGGCTTCGATGCCGGCGATCGACATCGTGCCGTCTTCGCCTTGGAAATCGTACCCGCTTCCCGATCGACGGTTGTGCACAGATTTCAAAAGCGGCGTCAAACGGTGAGCCTCCTTCTCTTCAAACTTCTTGAAGAGCGTGATGGCTTCGGCGACCATCTTGTTCAGCATCGTCTTAAACCGACCGAACACGAGTTGATCGAGGGTTTCTTTACGAATCCACGCGTTTCCGCCGATCAAGTACGCCCGTCTCGACTTGACGAGCGGGCACACCTCTTCGAAACCGACGACGAACCAACTCGACGCCTCGCTCGCCGCTTCCTCGCACATCCTCTGGTACTCCATCGTCCCGAGCTTACCATCTTTACTGAGACTTCGACGCATCTGCCTATACTCGTGGTCCGCCATCAAGACGTCCCGCAAATCGTCCCGTCTCTCCCGCACTTCCTTCTCGCTCGCCCGCGCGTAATCGTTAAACCCATTCGTCCGCATAAACTCCATCTTCGCGTCCAAACTCAGCTCACCGTACCGATACTTGAACAACTCCAACTCGTTCTCCCGAAACCATCGCCTGTGTTCTTCGCTTCGACAGCTCGCCAACCTCAACAAAAAATGACTCGTCGCGTCTCTCGCCGCGCCCTCCGCGTCAAACGTCCCCCCCGTCGTCCGTCGCATGTTATATTCCTCCTCCGCGCTCGCGATCGCCCGTTTCAATTCCTCATCCCTCTTCCCACCGCTTCGCGCGTCGTCGATCGCCCGCAAGACGCCGTACCGATCCATCGCCGCGCGCTCCAGGTACTCGATGGAGCGTTCGTCATCCGGCGCGGTGTCGTACGCGTCCAACCGCGCCGCGTTTCCGCCGTACTTTCGCTCGAGCGCGTGCTTGGCGCGCGCTTCCGCTTTCTCTCGATTCGTGCGCAGCGCGCCGAAGACCATGGCGGCGTCGGCGCCGTCGTCGCGCGTCGCCGTGTCGCGCGATCGTCGAGCTGTCGCGATTTCAAATTTCGTGGCGTCGGCGCCGCGCGCGGTGCGATTTCGTGGCGTCGGCGCCGCGCGCGGTGCGATTTCGAGGGTCGGCCTCGCGCACCGCGCACTGTTTACCCATACGCGTCAACGCGCGGACGCGGCGCGACGCGCGACGCGCGCGCGCACGTCGCGACGCGCGCGCGACCGCGACCGCGACCGCGCGGCGACGCGCCATGTCCGCGGCGCTCGCGGAGACGATCGCGCGCGACGCCGCGGACGGACGCGCGGGCGAGTACGACCTCGCGGGATTCGGCGAGGCGTGGGTCGACGCGCTCGTCGAGGCGGCGTTCGCGACGCCGACGCGCGCGAGGGGA
>Ga0181598_1003351_pt1 | contig 13973 bp, 12 predicted proteins | sample 041ome_4_FD_153295 | JGI IMG/M metagenome (GOLD analysis project Ga0181598, IMG submission 153295) | Coastal salt marsh microbial communities from the Groves Creek Marsh, Skidaway Island, Georgia - 041404US metaG (spades assembly) | ecosystem: Environmental > Aquatic > Marine > Intertidal zone >...
CTACCACTGTCACCCATTTCAACCTCTACCGCCGCAACGGCTTCGGTTACTTGAGGCTTTTGCATGATCTCTTTCGCAACAGCGTCGCCCAATTTTACATTAATCAGAACCTGCGGATATTTAGTCATGCCCGAGCACAGTTCTGCCAAGCTTTTGCCGGTTTTATTCATTTCTGCCAGCACTTGAAGCGCAGACACAATGCCGTCGCCGGTTGTGGTGCGATCTAAACAGATAATGTGGCCTGACGGCTCACCACCGATTACCCAATCTTCTTTGAGTAATTTTTCGAGGATATACCGGTCACCGACATTTACACGGGACAGACCGATACCCTTTTCTTTAAGTGCGACCTCAAGACCCAGATTAGTCATCAAGGTACCAACCACATCTCCACGCATGGCATTGCTACTCAAACGAGACAACGCGAGAACGTAAAGCACCTCATCCCCATCACGAATCACACCGTCAGCATCAACCATGACCAAGCGGTCACCATCACCATCCAATGCGACACCCATATCTGCACGCAGCTCTTTGACAACCGCAGCCAAATTCTCAGGATGCGTCGCGCCAACGCCTTCATTAATGTTTAAACCGTCGGGTTCATTACCTACAGCAATCACATCCGCACCGAGCTCACGGAAAACATCCGGTGCAATGTTGTATGTCGCACCATTAGCGCAATCCACAACCACGCGAAGCCCTTTCAAGGAAAGGCGCGAAGGAATGGTCGATTTACAAAATTCGATATAGCGAGCTCGCGCATCTTCAATACGCTTAACTTTACCGAGCGCCTCTGACGCAACCGTTGTCATTGGCTGGTCCAGCATCGCTTCTATCTCAAGCTCAATTTCATCCGGGAGCTTCTCGCCACCGGCTGAGAAAAACTTGATGCCATTATCGTAATAAGGATTGTGTGATGCGCTGATCACAATGCCCGCACTGGCTCGCAAAGTTCGTGTCAGATACGCAATTGCAGGGGTTGGCATAGGACCAAGGAGTCGCACATCTAGGCCTGCTGCAGATAGTCCTGCTTCCAGTGCAGACTCAAACATATAACCTGAGATACGGGTGTCTTTACCGATCAGCACTTTACCGCCGGACTCACCACCAAGCACTTTGCCCGCAGCCCAACCGAGCTTTAAGACAAACTCAGGATTGATGACCGCATCACCAACACGACCACGCACACCATCTGTTCCAAAATATTTGCGACTCATCTCTGCATCCTTGTTATTGGTTATTAATTGCCTTCCATAGTTTCAACGCATCGATTGTTTCGGCTACGTCATGAACTCTTAGTATTTTCGCGCCTTTTTCCCAGGCAAGCAACGCAGCAGCAACACTAGCTGGCATTCTCTCTGATGTCTCGCGACCAGTAATTTGGCCTAACATCGATTTGCGCGATACACCCACAAGCACTGCAAAGCCATGTGCTGCAAGGCGCGGAATGGCATTAAACAATGCCAGATTGTGTTCAAGCGTTTTTCCAAAGCCAAATCCTGGATCAATACAAATCTGTGATTTTGCGACACCAGCATCAAGCAATATCTGCGCTTGATTGAGCAGAAAGCGCTCAACATCGGCCACAACATCAGAATACTGAGGATCGGCTTGCATGGTTCTTGGCTCACCCTGCATGTGCATCAGACAGACTGGCACATTCATTCCAGCCATAAGCGACATGGCACCCTTAGCGCGTAAGGCATTCACGTCATTGATCATCGATGCACCCGCCGCCACCGCCTGACGCATCACTTCCGTCTTGCTGGTATCCACAGAAATGCCTATCTCAAATCGCTCATGAATCGCAGCGACCACAGGAAGCACTCTATCTAATTCATCTTGCTCAGAGACGGCTTGCGCACCCGGACGAGTGGATTCACCACCCACATCAACCAGTGTCGCGCCTTCCCTCTGCATCATGTCGACTTGACGCAGTGCATCATCAAGTACCGTGAATCGACCGCCATCCGAGAAGGAGTCAGGCGTGACATTCAAGATACCCATCACCTGCGCTTGAGAAAGATCAATCGTTGCCATTTAAAACTGCCCATAAAAAAACCGGGAGCAAGCTCCCGGTTCTTACGTTACATCAAGCGAATGATTAATGCTGACCTGCAGGGCCACCAATTGGCTTTTCGGCTTTGTCATTTTCTTTCGCTTTAGCTGATGGCGCATTACCGCCAGGGTTATCACCTGAATCATCCCCCCAACCTTTTGGTGGGCGTGGATCACGGCCTTCCATTATGTCGGCAATCTGCTCGCTATCGATGGTCTCAAACTTCATCAAGGCATCTGCCATTGCATGCAGCTTATCCATGTTATCTTTTAAGATGGCTTCCGCACGATCGTAATTGTTATCAATTAGCGAACGGATCTCTTCATCTATCGCATGCGCTGTGTCATCCGACATAGCTTTATGCTGTGTCACAGAACGACCTAAGAAAACTTCGCCTTCATCTTCACCATACGCCAATGGACCCATACGATCTGACAGACCCCATTTAGTAACCATGTTTCGTGCAATGTCTGTAGCACGCATGATGTCGTTAGACGCACCCGTCGTCACCGAGTTATCACCAAAAATAATCGCCTCAGCAATACGACCACCAAATAAGCTAGAGATCTGGCTCTCGAGATGCTCTTTGCTATGGCTGTAACGGTCTTCTTCTGGCAAGAACATCGTTACACCTAAAGCACGGCCACGAGGAATGATCGACACTTTGTAAACCGGATCATGCGATGGCACTTTCAAACCAACGATCGCGTGACCTGCTTCGTGATAAGCCGTTAAACGCTTCTCGTCCTCTTTCATTGCCATCGACCGGCGCTCAGCACCCATCATAATTTTGTCTTTGGCTTTCTCCATGTCATCCATGTCGACCAAGCGCTTGTCCGCACGAGCAGCGAACAACGCCGCTTCGTTAACCAAGTTCGCAAGATCAGCACCAGAGAAACCCGGTGTACCGCGCGCAATAACTAATGCACTCACATCATCTGCCATGGGTACTTTACGCAAATGCACTTTAAGGATTTGTTCGCGACCCAAGATGTCTGGCAAGCCAACAACCACCTGACGGTCAAAACGACCGGGGCGCAACAACGCAGGGTCAAGTACGTCTGGGCGGTTAGTTGCCGCAATCACGATGACGCCTTCGTTGCCTTCGAAACCATCCATCTCAACCAGCAATTGGTTCAAGGTCTGCTCACGCTCGTCGTGACCGCCACCTAGACCTGCGCCACGATGACGACCGACTGCATCGATCTCGTCGATGAAAATAATGCATGGCGCATGCTTTTTAGCTTGTTCGAACATATCGCGCACACGAGAGGCACCAACACCCACAAACATTTCAACGAAGTCAGAACCTGAAATGGTGAAGAAAGGCACCTTGGCTTCGCCAGCAATCGCACGCGCTAAAAGGGTTTTACCGGTACCCGGAGGACCAACCATCAAAACCCCTTTTGGAATCTTGCCGCCCAGTTTTTGGAACTTGCTTGGGTCCTTTAAGAAGTCGACCAACTCTTTAACTTCTTCTTTGGCTTCTTCACAGCCAGCAACGTCAGCAAAGTTCACCTTCACCTGATCTTCGGTCAGCATGCGCGCCTTGCTTTTACCAAAAGACATAGCGCCGCGACCGCCGCCGCCACCTTGCATCTGGCGCATAAAGAAGATCCAGAGTGCAATCAATACAAAGAGTGGGAACCAGTTAATCAGTATCTGCCACAGAACCGATGGCTCTTCTGGCTTTTTAACTTTGAACTCGACATTGTTCTTGAGCAGGTCACTGACCAACCAAATATCATGTGGCGCGGTTGTTTCGAAACGCGCACCTGAATAGGTCGAACCGGTAATGATGGTCGAGCGACCCATTTCGGTCAGCGTCACATCCTTAACGTTGTTTGACTTAACTTCCTCAACAAACTTCGAATATGACAACTCAGGCATGTTCGAACGAGGTGAATTGAAGCTATTGAATACCGTCATCAGAACGACCGCGATGATCACCCAAAGTACGATATTTTTTGTCATGTCATTCACAAGCTTTTCCTCTGCCACCTCTACCACCGGGCGGCTTTTACTTCTAATAACTGTAAGCTACTACGCTTTAAAGTTCCCTGCTACCAAATAAACCTCACGGCTTTTAGGGCGAGATGCCTTAGGCTTTCGTGTCACAAGCTTGCCAAAGCTTTGTTTTACATCACGAAAATACTCATCAAAGCCCTCCCCCTGGAAAACTTTGGTCACATATCCACCATCCGGACGAAGCACCTGTCGACAAAAATCGAGGGCGAGTTCGCACAGATACATAGCCCGAGGCTGATCTACAGCAGTCATACCACTTACATTGGGGGCCATATCCGAAATAACAAGGTCTACCTGCCGGCCATCAAGCACATCTAATAGCTGGTTAAGCACCCCTTCCTCACGGAAATCACCCTGAATGAAGGGAACATCATGAATCGGCGTGATCTCAAGCAAATCAAGGCCGATCACGACGCCTTTTTCGCCGACTAGGTTTTTCGCCACCTGGAGCCAACCGCCCGGCGCAGCGCCTAAATCCACAATAACCTGACCTGGCTTGATCATTTTGTCGCGCTCTTGTAACTCCAGCAGCTTATAAGCCGCACGAGACCGATAACCGTCCTTTTGGGAACGCTTCACATACTCGTCATTCACATGACGCTGCATCCACTGGTGACTACTTTTTGATCTAGCCATGCTGAAAAATCATTTTTTATTTAAAAATCACAGCGTTAATCGCAATTTTGCTATCAACGATGCCTACAAATCGTTATATTACGCGCCTTTTTACACCAAGGCCGAATCAATGCCACTGTCTAACGCCCAAACCCGCCATCTACGCAGCCTTGCGCATCACCTCAAACCTGTCGTTTGGGTAGGTCAGCACGGCCTGAGAGATAGTGTGATGGATGAAATTACACTCGCGTTAGACACTCACGAGCTGATAAAAGTCAAAATTGCTGCAGAGAAGGAAGAGCGCCTAGACACTATCGTTAAGATCACGGATAGCACAGGCGCTGAGCTGATTCAACACATTGGGCAGATAGCGATTCTTTTCCGTCGCAACACTAAGAAGCCAAAAGTAGCACTACCTTCAGCCTAAATACTAAACGTAGCGAACTTCTAAAATCTCGAACTCATGGGTGCCGCCTGGCACTTCCATAACAACCTCATCACCCTCTTCTTTGCCAATCAAAGCACGGGCAACAGGCGAAGAAACCGAAATCTTGTTGACCTTGATATCCGCCTCATCAACACCAACGATCTGATAGGTCTTTTCTTCGTCTGTATTGATATCCAACAAAACGACCGTTGAGCCGAACACAACTTTGCCATTGGCATTTAGCGTAGTGATATCAATGATTTGCGCATGCGATAACTTTGCTTCGATATCTTTAATGCGGCCTTCGATAAAACCTTGCTGTTCACGCGCTGCATGATATTCAGCGTTTTCTTTCAGGTCGCCGTGCTCGCGCGCTTCAGAAATCGCAGCGATTACTGCGGGGCGTTTAACTTGTTTTAGCTCACTTAACTCAGCACGAAGTTTTTCCGCACCAGCGAGTGTCATTGGATGCTTGTCCATAGCTGACTCCTTTATGACTGCAGCGAACGCAGGCTATTAACAGTGACTTCATCAGGGTGACGCAGCGCCATCACCGCGGCCTCTGCACCGTTGATTGTAGTGAAGTAACTGACTTTGTGCTGTGAAGCAGAGGCGCGAATAGAACGTGAATCGAGAATCGCCTGCTTACCTTCTGTAGTGTTCATGATGATAGAGAACTCATTGTTCTTAATCATATCGACAACATGTGGACGACCTTCCGCTACCTTGTTGACGATCTCACACTCAATACCCGCCGCTTTCAATTCACGCGCTGTACCACGGGTTGCCGAAATCTCAAATCCTAGCTCTTTTAGGTCCTTAGCGACTTGAACAGCACGTTGACGATCCAGTTCGCGAACTGAAATCAAGGCTTTGCCAGAACGTGGCAAACACTGACTACCGCCTTCCAAGCCTTTTGCAAAGGCTGCACCGAAAGTGGGTGCGACACCCATCACCTCACCGGTCGACTTCATCTCAGGACCCAAAATGGTATCGATTCCTGGGAACTTGTTGAATGGGAACACAGCCTCTTTAACGTAATAGTGCTTAGGAATGATTTCCTCTAGCTCGCCCTGCTCGGCTAACGACTTACCCGCCATACAACGCGCAGCAATCTTTGCCAAAGGGCGACCCGTCGCTTTAGAGACAAACGGTACCGTGCGGGAGGCACGAGGGTTCACCTCAAGCAGATAAATATCATCATCCTTGATGGCAAACTGAGTATTCATCAAACCAACAACATTCAAACCATGCGCTAGCGCCTTAATCTGTTCACGCATGCGATCCTGTACATCTTGGTTCAGCGTGTAAGGAGGCAATGAACACGCCGAGTCACCTGAGTGCACACCGGCTTGTTCGATATGCTCCATGATGCCGCCGATCAATACGTCTTTGCCGTCACAAATTGCATCAATATCCACCTCGATTGCATCATCCAAGAAACGATCGAGTAACACAGGAGAATCATTCGAAACGCTAACCGCTTCACGCATGTAACGTTCTAGATCTTCGTTATCGTGAACAATCTCCATAGCGCGGCCGCCCAATACATACGATGGACGTACCACTAATGGGTAACCAATTTCTTCGGCAAGCTTAACTGCCTGATCTTCAGCGGTAGCTGTACGGTTAGGTGGCTGCTTAAGACCTAAGTCATCAACCAGCTTCTGGAAACGCTCACGGTCTTCTGCCAAGTCAATTGAGTCTGGCGAGGTACCAATGATTGGCGCACCAGCGGCTTCCAATTCTTCAGCAAGCTTCAATGGTGTCTGACCACCATACTGAACAATGATGCCTTTTGGTTGTTCTTTATGGATGATCTCAAGCACATCTTCGAGCGTCAGCGGCTCAAAGTACAAACGGTCAGATGTGTCATAGTCAGTTGATACTGTCTCTGGGTTGCAGTTCACCATAATGGTTTCGTAACCATCGTCACGCATCGCAAATGCCGCGTGACAACAACAGTAGTCAAACTCAATACCCTGGCCAATCCGGTTAGGACCGCCGCCTAACACCATAATCTTTTCTCGATTGGTTGGTTCAGACTCACACTCTTCCTCATAAGTTGAATACATATAAGCCGTATCTGAAGCAAATTCAGCCGCGCAGGTATCAACACGTTTATAAACAGGTCGAACTCCTAGCTCATGACGCTTAGCGCGCAACTCAGCCTCTTTGATGCTCAACAAATCAGCCAACCGTGCGTCAGAGAAACCTTTACGTTTCAAACGGTACATGCGGTCACTATCAATCGCTGCAAGACCATTCTCGCTAACCGCTTTCTCTTCTTTAATCAGGTCTTCAATTTGCACCAAGAACCATGGATCAATCTTAGTGATCTCAAAGACTTCTTCGAGTGACATGCCAACTCGGAAAGCATCGCCGACATACCAAAGACGGTCTGCACTTGGTTGACGAATCTCATTCTTAATCTTCTTAAGCGCCGCCTCACCGGTAGTCTTAACCATTGAGTCAAAACCATTCTTACCGGTCTCAAGACCACGCAACGCTTTTTGCATTGATTCTTGGAAGGTACGACCGATTGCCATTACCTCACCCACTGATTTCATCTGGGTTGTTAGGCGTGCATCCGCTTGTGGAAATTTTTCGAACGCAAAGCGAGGAACCTTGGTCACGACATAGTCGATGGATGGCTCGAATGATGCTGGCGTTACACCACCAGTAATGTCATTACTCAACTCGTCTAAGGTGTAACCAACTGCCAACTTAGCCGCAACCTTCGCAATTGGGAAGCCGGTTGCTTTTGAAGCCAACGCAGAAGAACGTGAGACACGTGGATTCATCTCAATGATGATCATGCGTCCGTTCTCAGGGTTTATTGAGAACTGCACATTTGAACCACCTGTATCTACACCAATCTCGCGCAATACCGCCAAAGAGGCGTCACGCATGATTTGGTATTCCTTATCGGTCAATGTTTGAGCAGGGGCGACTGTTATCGAGTCACCAGTGTGCACGCCCATTGGGTCAAAGTTCTCAATCGAGCAAACAATGATGCAGTTGTCGTTACGATCGCGCACAACCTCCATCTCGTACTCTTTCCAACCCGCGATCGACTCTTCAATCAACAACTCATTGGTTGGTGATAGATCCAAGCCACGAATACAGATCTCTTCGAATTCTTCTTTGTTGTAAGCAATGCCGCCACCAGATCCACCCATGGTGAAAGATGGACGAATAATGGTTGGGAAACCGATCGTCGCTTGAACCTGATGTGCCTCTTCTAAAGAGTGTGCAATCGCAGAACGCGGCATATCCAAACCGATCTTGAGCATTGCCTGACGGAAACGATCACGGTCTTCAGCTTTATCAATCGCATCCTTATTGGCGCCGATCATCTCGACATTAAATTTTTCAAGCACACCTTCACGATCTAGATCCAAAGCGCAGTTCAATGCTGTTTGACCACCCATGGTAGGCAACAAGGCATCTGGACGCTCTTTCTCGATAATCGCCGCAACTGTGCGCCAAGTAATAGGCTCGATATACACCGCATCCGCCATATCAGGGTCGGTCATGATGGTTGCAGGGTTCGAGTTCACCAAGATCACGCGGAAACCTTCTTCGCGTAATGCTTTACACGCTTGGGCACCGGAGTAGTCAAATTCACACGCCTGTCCGATCACAATCGGTCCCGCGCCTATGATGAGAATGCTCTTTATGTCTGTACGTTTTGGCATGTCGTGCTCGTGCAATAAAAGAGGACTTAACGTCCCCTACTTCAATTCATTATTTACTGGTTCATCAATTCGATGAAATGGTCAAAGACCGGCGCCACATCGTGCGGTCCCGGGCTTGCCTCCGGGTGGCCTTGAAAACCGAAGGCCGGCTTATCCGTTCGATGAATACCTTGTATCGAACCATCAAACAAAGAGGCATGCGTCACACGCAATGTGTTTGGCATACTTTGCTCATCAACCGCAAAACCGTGGTTCTGGCTTGAGATCATCACCGTCTTGTCATCCAAGTTTTGAACCGGATGGTTCGCACCATGGTGACCAAACTTCATCTTCATCGTTTTGGCATCACTCGCAAGAGCCAACAATTGATGCCCCAAGCAAATACCAAAAGTCGGCTTACCTGTATCAACAATCGTCTTAATTGCATCAATGGCGTAATCACATGGCTCTGGATCACCAGGTCCATTTGATAAAAAGACGCCATCGGGATTCATTGCCATAACATCTTCGGCTGGTGTTTTTGCAGGAACAACCGTCAAGCGGCAGCCGCGATCAACCAACATACGAAGAATGTTGCGCTTAACGCCAAAGTCATAAGCGACAACATGAAATTTTTGATCTTCAGCAGCAACCGTTTGATGGCCATGCTCTAGTGACCAACTTGTCTCATTCCACTCATACGCTGCTTTGGTGGTGACTTCCTTAGCCAGGTCCATTCCCTTAAGACCAGGGAAAGCTTTAGCCGCAGCCAGTGCGGTTGCCTCATCCACTGAATCACCTGCAAGAATGCAGCCCGCTTGGGCGCCTTTCTCACGCAAGATTCGGGTTAGACGACGGGTATCGATATCTGCGATACCGACAATATTGTGCTCACGAAGGTATGCATCCAGTGCTTGTTCACTGCGGAAGTTACTCACCAGAAGCGGTAAATCTCGAATCACCAAGCCTGCAGCGTAAATATCACTCGACTCTTCGTCTTCTTTATTTACACCGGTGTTGCCAATGTGCGGATAGGTCAAGGTGACAATCTGACGCGCATATGAGGGATCAGTCAGTATCTCTTGATATCCGGTGAGGGCTGTATTGAAAACCACTTCACCAACGGTCTGACCGTCAGCACCGATCGATTGACCGCGAAAAACGCTGCCATCTTCAAGAACTAAAATCGCTGGTTTGCTCATTGTCACGCACACAAGTGGCCGAAAAAGTTCTCAATTGGGATCCAATTCGGCTAGGGTTCAGGGGCTTGGGTAGAGTCAACTCTGACGGTTAACTCTGAGGAAGAAATTGTACGCGAGTCCGCTCCCTGGTGCTAGGCGAAATCTTACAAAATTCTTTAATAATTTAACTCTCTCAAGCTTTTTTCAGTGCCTGTTCGGTCCAAGCAATTAAGCCAGCCGCATCAAGCGCGCCAGATAGTCGATCGATCTCTATACCTTTGTGGATCAACATCAGCGTTGGAATGCTACGAATACCAAATTGACCCGCCAGACCTGACTGCTGCTCAGTATTGACCTTAAGTAATCTCACTTGCGGCTCTAGCTTTGTCGCCGCCTGACTAAATACCGGCGCCATCATTTTGCAAGGGCCACACCATGGCGCCCAAAAGTCGACCAATAAAGGCACCTCACCCTTGCTGACATGTTTGGCAAAGCTCACAGCATCCACATCAACAGGCATGCCTTGAAAAAGCATTGACTTGCAATGACCACACTTAGCCTCTTTGGCGCGCTCAACAGGTACTCGATTAACACCACCACAACTTGGGCAAACCATCTGGATAGGATCTGACATACATTTACTCCGTATCAATGCTTCTTAAATTGTGGCAAGTTAAGTAAATTCAAGTTGAAACCTTGCCTTACCGTCCCTATTTCATGCAGATAACAATCCACAGGGCTTTTTATAGATGAGCGAATCACCTTTTATCATTGATTTAACCTTAGAAAATTTTGAACAGGTTGTTCTACGCGACTCTCAACAGACACCGGTTCTTATCGATTTTTGGGCTAGCTGGTGCCAACCCTGCCAAATCTTAATGCCGCTTCTCAGCAAACTAGCAGAGGAATACCAAGGCAAATTTATTCTGGCGAAACTCAATACCGAGGAACAGCAGGAAATTGCGGCACAGTTTGGTATTCGCAGCATTCCGACTGTTAAATTGTTCAAAGATGGTGCTCAAGTAGATGAGTTTGCCGGCGCGCTGCCAGAAAATGATATTCGCACCTTCTTGGATAAGCACATCCCTCGTGAAACCAACTCTGTCCTTCCGCAAGCCGAACATATGATGGCGATGGGGCAATTTTCAGACGCACTTGAACTGCTCGCGCCAGCTCAAGCTGCCGATCCAAACAATTACTTGATCCTAATCGCGATGGCAAAAGCACATGCTGCGCTTGGCAATTTGGATGCTGCAAAATTTGCCGTTGATGCCCTACCCGAAGATCAACAAAGCTCACCTGAGATCAGCAAGATCCGCGGACAGCTTCACTTTGCCGAACTCGCACCGGATCCGGCCAGCATCACAGCTGCAGAAGCTGCGCTGGAAAAAGATCCCAACGATCATCCGTCTCGTTACACCCTTGCACTGCGGGATATCACTCAAGGGCAGATTGAATCTGCGATTCAGCAATTACTTGGCATCATGATGCGCGAGCTGAACTGGAATGATGATGCCGCACGTAAAACACTCATCCAATTACTCGATATGCTCGGAGACGATCCCATCGTTAATCAAGCACGTCGCCAAATGTTTAACCTCATGCACTAGGAACACTCATGACACCAGAACAACAAATGCAAATGGAAGCGCTCGCATGGCGCAAGCTCGTTTCTCACTTTCAAAAGCGTAAAGATGTGCAAAACATTGACCTGATGAATATGGCCGGCTTCTGCCGTAACTGCATGTCGAAATGGCTAATGGGTGGCGCGAAAGATGTCGGCATCGAAATGGATTACGACCAAGCGCGAGAGCTTGTGTACGGCATGACTTACGATGAATGGAAGAACAACCACCAAGAAAAAGCCACGCAAGAGCAGCTTGATAAATACAACGCACTAAAGCCAGATCAAATTACTGAATAAGGCTCGAGTGTCAGCACACGGATGTGCTCTTGCTCCACCTGCCAACGCACATTCCAAGCACCTAACGCAGTGCCATACACCTGATCATCGGCCTTCTCTTTTTTATACGCAGGTCGTGGATCAAACCCCAATGTTTGCTCGATCAATGGCTTTAACGCATCGCCATCTGGCAATTGTTGTAACTGCTGATGAGCACTCTCATCAAACACAACCGCCATCTCAGCTGGGGCGCCCTCAGCAAAACCACTGGCCGCATCAGAAACTGCGTCGACATACGGCACATATGGTTTGATATCAATAATGGGGGTGTCATTCACGAGATCTAGACCACTGACCGAAATTTCACCATGCTGCTTATCTATCGATTCGATCTTCAACACCGACAGCCCCAAATGATTCGGTCGAAAGGGCGAGCGACTGGCAAACACACCGATATTGGCATTACCCCCTAAACGCGGCGGCCTCACCGACAGCTTGGCCTGACCATCACAACGATCAAACACAAAGATCACCCAAAGATGGGAAAAGCCCTCAAGGCCTTCTAACGCTTCAGCTTTTGCATAGTCGGCAGATAAACACAACTTACCCAAAGCCGCCTTAACTAAACCAGGTTGACGTGGCGTACCAAATTTTTCAGCATAAGGAGACTCCACCCTACCGATTGGATGGATCACATAAGAATCTTTCGGTGATTGCTTTGACATAACGACATGATACCGACGTCAAACAAAAGCGCGAGATCAATCGCGTCTTAACTCATCCTTAACCGCAATGGGTGTTGGGAAACGCGCAACCACTAGATAAGACGAGATCAAGAAGGTCATCAACGTTGCCAGTTGCACCATATAAGATGCTTTAGAACTCAGCGCGCCCACCTCGACAGCCAGAACAACCACAAGCAAAGAGAACTCACTCATCTGACCCAAACGATATCCAACCTCATGGGAGCGCTTTTCAGACTCACCGATACCTAGAAGCAACTTCTTAAAGATCCATGGCTTTAACAGCATCAAACCAACTGCCAATAAGGCCGCAGGTAAAAGAACATCGTCAATCTGTGACAAATCAAACCCGGCGCCCAACGAGAAGAAGAAGAGCACCAAGAAGAAGTCACGCAACGGCTTTAGGCTCTCTGCAATAAACAGCGCGATGGGGCTACTCGCCAAGGTGATACCTGCAATAAAGGCGCCGATCTCAGCAGACAAACCAAATAACATCGCTAATTCGGCGATACCGAGACACCAACCGATAGCTAATAAGAAGACGTATTCCTGAATGCGATCAAAGCGGGCAATCAAAAATAGCAAGATGTATCGGTTAGCAAGCCACACCACACCCATCAATGCCGGCAACATAACCAGTGGTTTAAGAAATGCCACCAAAGAAACATCGCCCGCCCCCACGCTTTGCACCAAGATCAACAAGAAAATCGCGATCAAGTCCTGCAACAGTAAAATACTGATGATCACCTCACCGCTTCGCTGATGATGCAAAACCGTGGTGGGTAGAAGCTTTAGGCCAATAATTGTGCTGGAGAAAGTTGCGGCACCGCCAACCAGTAGAGATTCCGCCACGCTAAATCCAAAGGCCATTGCTATGGAAAAACCAAAGGCGGCAAAAGACAAGCTACTCCATACAGTGACCCACGTGGTCTTGCGCACCATATGAAAAAGCTCTTGAGGCTGAAGATTCAAACCCAACAAGAACAACAAAAAAATAATGCCAAACTCTGCGGTATCACGGACTAACTCCGCATCGGAAACCAACTCCAAACCCCAAGGACCTAGCAAGGCGCCGAGGAAGATATAAGCCACTAACAAAGATTGCCGTGCATACAACGCCAATGTGGCTACGAAAGCTGCACCGGTGAAGATCAAGAAAACCGTAAAAACAATCGAATCAGTAGACATAAAAAAACCGATAAGTGAACACTTAACGATAACAAGTCGTGCCTGTAAAAAGAAGTCGAATGGTTAACTAAACGCCAGCTTTGGCCAACATAGCCTCAATAGCCGCTTCATCTAATACCGGCACACCCAGTGATTGAGCTTTACTT
>Ga0181598_1003357_pt1 | contig 13964 bp, 6 predicted proteins | sample 041ome_4_FD_153295 | JGI IMG/M metagenome (GOLD analysis project Ga0181598, IMG submission 153295) | Coastal salt marsh microbial communities from the Groves Creek Marsh, Skidaway Island, Georgia - 041404US metaG (spades assembly) | ecosystem: Environmental > Aquatic > Marine > Intertidal zone >...
TTACGCGCGCCGGCGCGAACCCCGCTACGGCGACCGGCGGCACATCGTCGCGCGTCGCGGAGCACTCAGGACGCTCTTAAGAAGGCAACGCGCGAGGATAAAATCATGGCTCCGAAGCAAGGATCGAAGAAGGCGGCCGAGGGCATCAACGCGCGACTGCAGATCGTCATGCGATCGGGGCGGTACACGCTCGGGTACAAGCAGTGCCTGAAGACGCTGCGCAAGGGACAGTCGAAGCTCGTGCTGATCTCGAACAACTGCCCGGCGCTGCGCAAGAGCGAGATCGAGTACTACGCGATGTTGGCGAAGACCGGGGTGCATCACTACGCCGGAAGTGCGTGCGCGAGGCGACGCGATTCGACGCGATGCGACGCGCGAGGACGGGGGGGTGGAAAACCCTAAAGACGGCGACGACGCGCGAGAGACTGACGAAGACGACGAACGCGTCGCGTGAACAGATAACGTCGATCTCGGCACGGCGTGCGGTCGATACTACCGCGTGTCTTGCATGTCGATCACCGATCCGGGCGACTCCGACATCGTCAAGGCGGTGCCGGAGGAGTAAACGCGCGAAGCCGTTCGGCGACGCGCGGGCGATTCTTCGGACGATGATTGGTTCGGGCGATCGCGACGCGATCGACGTCGCGAGTTTGCTTGTAATAGATCATCGACTCGCTTCGAGAGTTATTTTAAATCGGTCAAACGTCGCGGGTGGTGATGAAACTCTGTATCTGGTCTTCTTTCCACTGAGGAGACGTCGTCTCGGCGACGTCATGAAGAGAATGTCCGCATACCTTCTGAACCCAACTCTCTTTTGCGTCGCTCGTTCCTCGTTCGCTCGTTCGCTCGTTCGCTCGTTCGCTCGTTCGCTCGCGATAGAAATCTAGATTACAAAATGATGATCAACGTTCGACTACGCGGCGGCGGCGGCGGCGGCGCGCGCTGCCTCCCACTCGTCCACGCACTCGACGAGCAAACGATTGACGAGCTCGGGGGCCTCGTCTTGCGGGCAGTGTCCGACGCCCGGGAGCGGGATGAACTTATCGGCGTACGACGCGTATAGTTTCCGCCCTTGGTCGATGTTCTCCCACGGATCTTTATCGCCCCAGAACATGCGCACCGGGACGTCGCATCGAGGCAACAACTCCTCGGGCAGCGGACCGCCGCTGTACGAGATGAAATCCAAAAACACCTCCGCCGCGCCTTCGCGCAATCCCGGACTGAGAATCGCCTCCACGAGCTCATCCGTGACTTGCGCGGAGTCTCCGTACGCTTCGCACAAGATATTCTTCACCGTCCGCGCCTTGGCCACCGAACCGAAGAAGGACTTTCCCACGCTCGTCTCTCGAAGCGTTCGCTGCAGCGCCTTCACGAACGGTCGAATGATCGCCGGCTGCTTGCTCACGTGCAATCCACGCAGGCTGATATTCATCAGCACCACCCCGCGCACCTTCGTCGGCGCGTCCACGGCGGCTTGCAACCCCGCGACGCCGCCCACCGAGTTGCACGCCACGTACGCCGGCGTCCCCACCACCTCGTCCAAAAAATCCTCAATCTGCTTTCCCCACGTCTCGAAGCAGTATATCTCGTTCTGTTCTCGCAGCATCGGATTCGGTTTATCGCTGTACCCGTACCCGAGCAGATCGATCGCGTACACGCGCTTGCCAGTCGCCGCCAGCGCGTTTACGTTTCTTCTCCAGTGGTCCGCGTTCCCGCCGAATCCGTGCACCAGCACCACCGCCGGTCCGTCGCCGTCGCCGACCGCCTCCGTGTACCGTATCGCGTGCGTCTCGTTCGTGCGCGGCGCGCGCCAGCGCCAGTAGCGCTCGTCCACGCCGTAGCGCTGCGCGCGCGTCGCCGGCGTCGTCGTCCCGGTCGACGTCATCGCGACGCGCGCGCGCCGTCTCGCGTCGCCGCGCGCGCGCCGCGGCGCGCGACGCGCCGGCGAGCGACGCGCGACGTCGCGGAGCGTCGACGGCGGCGCGCGCGGCGCGGCGCCGAGCGTCATCGCGCGCGCGGCCGGCCGAGACGCGTCAGAGTGACGCGCGATGGGACGCGAGCGCGTCGCCGCGTCGAGCGCGTCCGCGGCGCCCGCGAGCGCGGAGCGCGCGCGACGCGCGCTCGCGGACGCGCCCGCGGCGTCCGCGCTCTCGGGGTGCGTCGACCGCGCGAGCGACGCGAGGGCGACGCGCGCGAACGAAGGCGCGCGCGAACGACGACTGACGACGCGACGACGCGCGACGACGACGCGACGCAGGTTCGGGTTCGGTGGATACGCCGGACAGGTGTCCCTGACGGCGCGCGCGGCGAGCGACGCGAGCGCGGACGCGGGAGAGGTGGACGAGGACGCGGCGCGCGCGCTGCGGCGATGCGCGCAAAAGTCGTCGACGGCGACGAAGGCGAAGGCGCTGCGAGAACTCCGCGACGCGCTGTTCGTCGACGCCGCGGACGAAGATTCGATGGAGGAAGTGGCGAAAAAGGTGAAAACGGTCGCGGGCGTGCTCGGGGTGTCGCGGGCGTGGGCGAGGGCGTACGATAAATTGGCGGGCGACGGCGACGCGGGATGTCGACGCGAGGCGGCGGCGTTGAACGGAGCGATCGCGGTGGCGGCGGGGAAGGGACTGGGGAAGATTTTGAAGAGCACGCCGATCATGTGCGCGTGGGTGCGGGGGATGTGCGATCCAAACGCGGAGGTGCGAGAGATGGCGATGGTGGCGTTTGAGAAGACGTTTTCGACCGATGCGCGACGCGCGGGGGCGTTGGCGCTCGCGCACGAAGTGATTTTAGACGATTTGATCGAGGCTTTGAAACGGCGCGGGCCGCAGGATATGATCTTTAAGGAAGGCTCAGAGGCTGAGCAGTACGCGCGTTTCGAGTTGAGCGCGCGCGCGGCTCTCAGGGCGGTGACGTTTACGTGTGAGCGATTGAGCGCGTTTGAGGGAGACGAGAGCGACGCCGCGGCGAGCAAGTTTAGTTATTTGCTCGATGAGTTGGCGACGTTAAAGACGCAAATTCGAGGTGAATACATGGTCATACGCCGAGATGCGTACGCGACGTTGGCGGCGATTTGTAAGCGCGCGGTCGATGACGAAATCACCCCGGCGTGGCGAGACGCGCTTCGAGGCCAAGTGCCTAAAATTGCCTCGACGAGCTTCGCTCTGATTTCGTCCGAGACCGAGCCAGGAGCGATGCGTGATATGTGGGAGCTCATACTCGGTATCGCCACTTCGCACCCCGACGCTTGGGGCGCTATAGATGTCGAAAAAACCTTCATGTCTGGCTTGCGCAAGCACTTCAAACGCGGGAGCTACGGCGCCGCGAGTGTTTCGTCGCCGTCGCTCCTTCCGCTTCTCGCGCACTTGCCCCCGAAAGCGCTTATCGAGCGCGACGCCGATGGTCGCGCCATGTCGGGATTAGTGCGCGTCATGGACGCCGTTTTTGCGGGGTGGTGTTTCTTGAGTTCGAGCGCCGTTCGCTCAAACGAGGCGCGCGATACGCTGCCGGCGATGCGCGAAGGCGTTTTATACGGCGTTCTGAAGCTCGCCCCGCTCACCGATCACGCGGAAGAGTGCGCCACGCACGTCTTGGTCGATCACGTGGTCGATGTGTGGATGCGAGAGTTTTTAGCGCGCGGTAACGGCGCCGCGCTCGATTTGATGTGCGACGTGCTCAACGTGCTGAGCACAAAGCCGCACGCGAAGACCGCCGTCGTGGAGGCGTGGGCGAAATTAGGAGACATCACAGAAGCGGCGTTGGACGACCCCGAAAAAGGCGAACACGCAAATGCGATGTACGCTCGACTGTTTGCATCGGGGAAATTCGCGTCGTCGTCGCAGGCTACGGCGCCATTCGCGAAGGCTGTTTTCGCGCAAGCAGTGGATGCGCCGTCGAAGCAAACCTTCGAGCGATTGGCGACCTTGGTCGAGAGTCTAGGCGTTGAGCCATTCGACGGTGCGCAACGTTTGATGGACTTCGCACTCGCGGACAACGCGCCACAAGGTTCGGGCGCGGTCGTCGCTGCGGTGTTGAAGCACGACGCGAGCTGGTGGAGCGCGGTGCTGGATGACGCGAACGCGGCGGATGAATTGGAGTCGTCTTCGCGCGTGCGAGTCGTAACGGAAGCAATCGCCGCCACGAAATCGTTCGGTGAACTCAAATGCCCGGCGCTCGATGATCTCGTTCGTCGATGCGCGAAGCGATCGAGTGATGCTTCGTGCTCGCAACTGTTAATCGCCATCTCGCAGTTTTTTGAACCGGTTTCCGCCGACGTCGCATCCGACGTCTTTGAAAGTCTCGCTTCGAGCGACCTCGGCGACGGCGCGTCGAACGCGCGTAAAGCGCTGCGCGAGTGGATACTGATACCGCCTAAAGAAGCACTGAGTATTTCGTGGTCAAATGCCGTCGGTGCACTCTTCGCACACGTGCTCTTGGAAAGTCAGCACACCGTGAAGTGCGTGATTCACGAAGCCGAGAGCGAGGGTGAAAGCGAGGACGAGGTGGAATACGTCGAGACGAAAGTCGGAGAAGTGCAACGCGATTGGAAAGCTTTCGAGTGCGACGCAGAGAGTAATCCAGTACTGTCACCCGCGCTTCAGGCCGCGTTCACAACCGCCATCGCACGCACCGCCGCGGCGACGGCGGCGACGCAACACCCAGGTGAATCCGATTTGGTTTTGAGATTGTGGGCGCAGATGACCGCGCGAGCGCTTCGAGCGTTCCACGTCGACGATGAGACGTTTGCAAAATGCATCGTCGACGAAATGGAAAATAACGTGGACGACGATGTGACTTTTCACTGGCTGAACGCCGTCGCGCGCGTTCTCGATTGGAGCTCGTTGTTGCGCGCGATGGATGCAGACAGGCGAAAAGAATTCACGGTCGACGCGTTAGCGCTGGCGCCGAGTGTCAATAAAGCGTTCGCGATTGCGCTGTGCGGTGATGCTGCGATGCAAACGCAAATATTCGTCTCGCTCGTCAACGCGGTGTTGGAGGCGTCGCCAGATGATGAATCTGCCGAAGACGCGTTGCTCAATTTTTCGCGTCGCGCTCGCGCGCTCGACGAGGCTTGGATCGACAATCACGCCGATGTCGTGCGCGAGTTCCTCGACGCGTCAAGCGCGAAGCTCGATACGTGTTCAAATCGTTTGACGCGAGTCATACCGTGGATATTACCCTCTGACATGTCTGGGGGCGCGCACGCCGAGCGTTTCATCGCTGAGCTCACGCGCGAGGTGATTGCGGATATCGAAAACCGTCGCCGACGATTGGATGGCGCTAAGATTCGACTCGTCGCCGCATGTTTTAGCCGCGCGGACGACTTGGGTGAAACGATTGTCGTGCATTCGATTCAAGACCCCGCGTGCGCGCCTCTCGTGGAGGTGTTTCGCGCGATTGCCAAACGAGAAGCGGCAGAGGCCGCCGCGAGCGCCGCCGCGGCGCGCTTCGGCGACGCTGGCGATAGCGAGTCGCGCGATGGTTCGAGTGCATCTGATGTAGGCATCGCCGCGCTCACCGCGGCAATCATTCGTCGCACCGCCGCGGATTTCGATTCTCGAGATTGGGGCTCTATAATCGGGCGATTGCACGCGTGGACGGCGTTGCGGGCGAAGATGGCGGAGACGTACGCAGAGAACGAAGCCGTCGACGGGGACGACGGTTCACAGTCGGCGCACGCTGCGGCGACGATCGTGTGTCTCATCGATGCGTTACCGATGGAACTTCTTGAAGCCACGGATTCGTCTTCGGGTGATCTCGTTCCTTACGCGGCGCATGGGTCGTCGATGATGACCATCGCCAAGGCGCTCGCGAATGCGTCGTGGCCGCGCGAGCGCGCCGAAATCGTCGAACGTTTATATCGTTGCGTCATCATCACCGGTACCGAGCTGCGCGACGTCGAAGAGGAGGACGACGACGAGCGTCGACATCGCTTCTGGGCCCGATGCCGGGACGAGACGCGCATGTGGATACGCATCGCTGACATTGCGTGCGGCGGCACGCCGACAAAGACGAGCGCGTGGCGAGCCGGCGTTTACGTAGACGCGTGGGACGATGCCCCGTGTGAATCCATAGGCGCGCTTTACCAGTTGCTCGCCATGTTGCCGACGTTGTGGTTCGACGTTTCGGCCGCCGCCGACGACGAAGTATTGGAAGCGCTCAGGCGCGCGGCTTATGGTTTGCTTTCCAACGAAGCGCTCATCCAAGCCGCCGTCGTCGGCTTGGACGCGGGAATCGCAGACGTCGCCAAGGTGGAGCAAGCCCTCGACGCCGCGCTCGCGGCCGCGGACGAGAACGACGAAGCAGACGTCGGTAACTTTGGGACACCCGCCGAAAGCGCCGGATTGCGCGAAGATTTGGCGACACTCCTATCGAGCGCCGGGTACGAGCCACGCGTCGCGTGGTTAGGCTGGGCCTTGCTCTTCCGCTACGTCCTCGCCTTGCCCATCGAGTCTTCGTGCAGGGAGCGTTTGGTGAATTATACGCGCGAAACAAAGGCGATTCCATCGCTTATGCGCGACATCATGCGCTCGATGCCCCTTCCCGAGAGTGCGGACGTAGAAAGCGAAGACGATTTGCCGTCGTCGTGGCGAGGCGTCGATTGGGACAATCCCGCGTCGGCGACGCAAATTTATGATCCGAGATTCTCGTTCGAAGTCTTAATGTACGCCGCCGCGCTCCGCGCGCTTCCAGCGAGCGTTCGAACGTTCGTAAGCGACATGAAACCTCAACGCGACGCCAAGCGTCTCGAAGGTGCCACCTCGGCGACGGTTTCGCCGACGCTCATCGCCGCCGAATTCAAAGCCGTCTCCGCCATGACGTTCGCCGGCGACGGCACGGGATCACTCACCGTCAAGCCCTCCATCGCCACGCGCGAAGTTCTCACGACGTACGAAATCGACGAATCCTCCCTCGAGCTCACCGTGCGTCTCCCCAACGCCTACCCCCTCGCCCCGGCGGAGCTCGTCTGCGCCAAGCGCGTCGGCATCTCCGAGGCTCGCCTTCGCAAATGGATGCTCGGCATCTCCGCCATCCTCAAGCATCAAAACGGTGCCGTCGCCCAGGCTTTACTCCAATGGCAGCGCAACATCGACGCCGAGTTCGCCGGCGTGGAGCCGTGTCCGATTTGCTACGCCGTCATCCACCCCGTGGATCATCAAAAGCCTCGCCTGCGCTGTCGCCAGTGCTCGAACACCTTTCACGCCACCTGTCTCTACACCTGGTTCCGCACGTCGAGCAAGAGTTCGTGTCCACTGTGCGTCACGCCGTGGGGGAGTTCGTACCGTTAGTCTCGATCGAGTAGCTAGTTTAGACGATACGAGTCGCGTTAGAATCCGTCGGCGTCGGCGTCGACGCCTCACACGTCGAGGCGTCGCGATGAGCGCGCCGTCCATTTTCCTCGTCCTCGCCGTCGGCGCCCTCGAGCACGTCTACAGCGCGAGCGCGAACACGACGCACGTCAAGCGCACCGTGTTGATCGTCGACGGCGACCGCGCGCGTCGTCCGTCGCCGTTGATTCTTTGGAACGCCACGGCGAGATGCGAATTAAAAATCGGCGACGTCGCGTACGCGAGCGCGCTGCGGCGCGCGCACGCGTCGCCTCGATGGCGAACGCATCGCGACGCCCTCGTCGCGGCGCGCGGGTGCGAGATTCGCGCGGTGGCGAGCGCGGAGGCGGTGGCGGGACGGCGCGAGCGACGCGCGCCGGGTGCCGAGTTTTCAACGAAAAATGGATTCGACGGTCGCGCCGCGATGCGACGGACGATCGAGCGCGCGCGCAAGGAACACGCGGACGTGTTGCGACGCGCGGTGGACGCGGCGGAGGCGAGACGGCGGGAGAGCTTCGGAAGGGAGGCGGGGTACGTCGAGGTCGAGGCGCTCGACGGGACGAGCGCGGCGTTGGTGCACGTGCTGGGACGCGTCGTGCGAGAGACGATCGCGCCGAGCAGCTGGCGTCCGCGCGCGGGGGGACGCGACGGCGCGCGGTACGTGCGAAGGATCGTTTGGGTGGTGCAAACGCACGGGGGACGGTGCGTGGCGATTTGTTTACCGCCGACGACGGAGGCGGCGGCGGCGGAGCGATCTTTATTGAAAGACGGTGCGGTGATCGACGTGCGCAACGCGTTGGTTCGACGAAACGCGCAGACGGGCGTGTGTGACTTAGTGTGCGACGTTCGATCGCACTGGCGCGCGCTCGATGGGAAGGACCCGAGGTACGCCGACGTGTGCGCTCGCGCGCCGAAATCGGCGTTTGAGCAAACGCTGACGTTCGAAGCGCTCGCGCTCGCGATGCACTCGAACGGATTCGCGCGCGCGTCGTCCATGATTCGATTCAAAGCGTGCGTGCGATGGGTGAAGGTGGCCACAGAGCGTAGACGCGTGCCACCGATGCTTCGCGAGACGGACTCATCCGTGACGGCGGCGATGACGTACTTGGCGTGCCTCGCGTGCTCGCGAGAGCTCGAAACCGATCACAACAACGTGTACAAGATGTGTCACTGCACGTCAGACGACGCGAGGTGTGGGTTCGTGTGGCGGGACATCGTGCTCGGAATGCAAAGCGACCACGGAGATTCCAAGACGGTGATTCCGGTGCGGGCGCGCGGCGACATCGCGCGACGACTTTTATTCAACGTCGACGCGTCGAGCGTGTTGGACGAACACGCCAGCGACGACGAGTTTGACGACTTCGACGACGACGACGCAGCGCCGCGTTCGGATCACAAGAAGGTCGTGTTGGCCGCCATCAACGCGCTCGCCGCCGGCCGTCGAAACGCCGCCATGGATTGGCGAGTGAAATTCCCCGCGCTCGACGAGAACGGACTGCCGAGACGAGACGAGCTCGAGCTCGTGGATTTTAACGCAGACTAAGCCACATCACTCGTCGCCGCGTGGGCGATCTCTCGGAGCACGCGCGCGCGCTCTTCGACGAAGTCTAACTCGCGCGAGAGGCTCGCGTCGCCGCCGTAGGCGCGATTATCGCGTGAGCACCGACACGCCAGGTTTCGCACCGCCATCTTCGCCTCGGCGAGACCGCGCACTTTTTCCACCATCGCCCGCGCCCTGTACGCCGCCTCCTGTTGCAATCGCCCGTTTTCGCGCTTCAAGTCTTCATCCTGTTGTCGCAGCCGAGCGACGGACGCCGTCGCCGCCAACCGTTCCTCCTCCATGTGTTTCACCGCGCGCTCGTGCGCCGCGCGCGTCGCCTCCACGCGCTCGTTCGACTCCACCACGCTCGCGCGCAAGCTTTCGTACGTCCGCTGCAGCGTATCGTGCCGTCCGAGCACATCGGCGATGTCCTCGAACGCGTTTCCCCGCGCCGCTTCCTCGGCGACGCGCGCCAGAAACCATTCAAACACCCGCACCCGACCCAACTCCTCCTCCACGCTCGCCCCCGCGCTCGCGCGCTCGCGCAGGCTCCATCGCATCTCCGTCAATCGCGCGTCCCGCGCCTCGTTCGCCTCCCGCTCCTCTTTCGCCCGTCGCAGCGCCGACTGTCGCTTCACCTCGTTCTCCCGCACGAACGCCTCGAACCGCCCGACGTCCGCGCGCGCGCGCCGCTGCGCCTCGTTCGTCGCGCGCTCGCGCCTCGCGCACGCCTCCGCGCGCGCGTCGCGCTCGCGCTTCTTCGCCTCGAGCGCGAGCGACACGCGCGCGAGCGCCAGCGCCTCGAGCGCGCGCGACGACCGCGCGGCGGTTCGCGCGAACGCCGCCACCGCGCGCGCCTCGCTCGCATCGCTCGTCGCCGCCGCGTCCGACGCGAGCGCGGTGAGGAAACCCTCGCGCGCGGTCGCGCGCGCGTCGTCGTCCATCGCGTCGCCCGCGTCGCCGTCGTCGTCGTCGTCGTCGCGGTTCGACGTGCGCGCGAACGTCGCTTTGTATCGCCAAAAATAACCGTCGACGCCTCGACGCGCGCGACGCGCGCCGCCTCGACGCGCGCGCGAACGCGCGACGGTTCCCTCGACCGCGCCGAAAACAGGCGCGCGCGCGACGGGCGCGCGACGGGCCGCGTCCGCGCGCGCGCCGACGCCCGGCGCGTCGTCCGTCTCGACGTCGAAAACGCGCGAGCCGCGCACCGTCGCGGACCGTCGCGCGTGAAAACGCGCGCGCTCGAAACGCGCGCCGCGCGCGCGCGACGAACGATGGAAAGTTTCGAGTCGTCGTCGCGGCGCGTCGTCCGTCTCGACGTCGCGCCCGCGCGACGACGCTCGAGCGTCACGTCGCGACGCGCGATGTCGCGAATCGCCGCGCTTCGCGCGCTCGCGCTCGTCGCGTGCGTCGCGACGCTCGTCGATCGTCGATGCGGCGTCCCGTCGTCGTCGTCGGCGTCCGACGCGACGGCGTTCGACGAGTCGCGCGCGCGCGCGACGGCGCGCGCGCTCGAGGCGCTCGGCGCGCGACCGTGCGGGACGCCCGCCGAGGCGCGCGGATTCGCGACGCTCGAGCGCGCGACGACGACGATGGCCGAGGCGCTCGCGCGGGACGCGGGCGCGCACGGCGTCGCGTCCTGGACGACCGCGGAGACGCGCGCGACGTCGACGTGGACGAGCGAGGCGTACGAGACGACGTACGCGAACGCGACGTCGACGACGACGAAGGCGATGAATCGGGACGCGATCGAGCGGTTAGGGTACGACGAGCGCGTGGTCGTCGTGAGCGCGCACGTGGACACGGCGCACGCGAGCGCGGGCGGGAGCGACGCGGGAGCGTGCGCGGCGATCGCGCTGGAGACGATGCGGGCGCTGTCGGCGCGAATCGCGGCGGCGGCGAACGAAAGGGCGAAGCGCGGAGGGACGGCGTCGCCGGTGATGTGCGACGCGAAAGCGCGGCGGTGCGCGTCGGTGGTTTTGACGTTTAGCACGGCGGAGGAGGACGGATTGGCGGGCGCGCGAGGGTTGACGGCGTCGCGGGAGTGGGCGCGGCGAGCGCCGCAGGCGATTTTAAACCTCGAGTCGATGGGCGCGGGCGGGCCGCATCGAATGTTTCAGGCGCGCGCGGACACGGCGGTCGGAAGGCAGGCGCTGCGCGCGTGGGCGCGCGTCGCGCCGCTCGCGAGCGGCGGCGTCTTCGGAGACGATGTGTTCAAGTCGGGGTTGATCAACAGCGGCACCGATTACTCGGTGTTTCGGAAATTTAGCGACGCCGAGGCGCTGTTCGATTTCGCGTTCGTCGAGCGCACGATGGTGTATCACACGCCGCGAGATCGGGTGAAATATATCCGGCCGGGGTCGTTTAAGCATTCGGGGGAGAATTTGCTCGAGTTTTTATCGGACTACGTCACGCGCGGCGGATTCGAGAGCGAAGGCGACGACGCGCGCGCGACGAAATCATCGCCGCCGGTGTCGTGGTACACGATCCCTGGATACGGCATGGTGGTGCACGACGCGCCTCGGCGCGAGACGCACGCGGTCTTCTTCGCCGCGCCGCTCGTCCTCTTCGCCGCGTTTTTGCACAAGGCGTACGTCGGCGAAATATTCGCCTCGTCGTCGGCTTGCTCCGAAGCCGCGCGCGTTCGCATGGAAAACACGTTTCGACTCATGGTGAGCGTCCCGTTCGTCATCGCGGGGTGCGCCGCGAGCTGGATGGGTGCCATCGCATCAGCCGCGCTCGCGCCCGCGACGGTGGCGTTCGCGTTCGGCGAGCCGAGTTTGTACGTCGCTCGTCCGCTCGCGCTCGGCGCGCTCGCGGGCTCAGCCGCGTGTCTCGCCTTCATCTGCGTTCAAAGGTTCACGCGCATGCTCGCGTTCGCGATGATGCCCTTACCGGTGAAGATGAAATCGAACGCCGACGACGAGCGCGTCGTCGAGTGGTCGCTGCTTCTGGGAAACGTCGCGATTTGGGGCGCGGCGGCGTCTCGCGCGACGCGCGCCGAGATCGGCTCGTCCTACATCCCGCTGCTTTGGCTGATATTGCCGTCGTCCATAATCATCGCGCCGGTTCTCGTGCCGTGGATTCTCGCGCATGGTCGATCGAGCGAAACGGAAGCCGCGCCGCCGCCGCCGACGCCGATGAACGTCGCGTTCGCCATCGCCGCGCCGGTGTGGATTACGTTTCCGAACGCCGCCCTCGTGCTTCGCGTCTTGCAAGGCATCGGCGCGCGTTCGCCTCTGAGTGATGATATCGTGTATCTCTACGACGCCATCGGCGGCGCCGTGGTCGGGATCTTCGTCGCCATGACGTGTAGCTTTTTGGTTCCGGGCGCGGTGGCGAAGGAGGACTCGGCGTCGTGGCGGCGCGGCGCCAGGATCTCAATCATCACGCTCGCTTCGGCGTGCGCGTATACCGTGGTTTTCATGCGCGCGAACGCGGGCGTGCACTGGACGGCGTTGTCGCCGCAGCCACTGGTCTTGACGCACATCTCCGACGCGTCGTTTTCTCGCTCGCGCGTCGTGTTGGCGCGCGCTGGAGCGTCTCGCACGCGACGCGTCGTCGAGCACCTCGAATCCAACCCCGCCATCGCTCGCGCGTTCACGTTCGATTGCACCGCCAACGCGACGTATGATTTTGTGAACACCGTCGTCAGGGGCGCGTGCGTGATCGATGCGAAACAGAAGACACCCGGCGTCGACGCGCTCGCGATGGAGGCGAGAGCCACTGGAGCGTCGCCGCCGAAATTTACGACGCCGCGCCAAAGACACGCACCGAACGTGCGTTCGGTGACGATGGACGTGGGCGAAAGCACGCGATGGGTGCTCGCGGTGGACACGCGGTGCGTCGCTCGCGTCGCCATCAAGGCGCTTTACGATGAAAACGACGACGAATCGCCCGAGCAATGGGTGCGCGTCGAGCCGTACGCGCCCGGCGGCAAGAAACGACACGTGCTCAACGGCGTCGGCGGCCTCTCGGCGCCGTCGACGTACGCGATTTGGTATGAAACGCGCGACGCGGAGACGCGCGCTCGTTACTTTTCGAGCGACGACGAAGCGCAAGCGCGCGCGTGCGCCAAAGGCTTGCGCGCGCGAACGGATTACGTCGCGCGAACGCCGAGCGTCGTCGCCGTCGACGCGGCTTTGCCCACATGGGCGGTGCCGTTCGGTAAACATCGAAGCCCGCAATGGCTAGGTTTCGTAGAAACGCACGATGTGTTGAATTGAATTAAATTGAATCGGCTCGTTCACGCCGCCGCCGCGCTTCTCGAAGAGCGAGTCTCCACGAAGAGCAAGTCTTCATCCGTCCCGAACGCCGTCCGCGCCTCGTCGAACCGCGCGCGAGAGACCATCACGTCGCCCCCATCCGGCGCCGGGTCGAATATTCTAAATCGAATCACCCTCCCGCCGTCGACGTCCGCGCCTCGCACGACGACGAAGTGCCCGACGAAATCGCGCTCGCGTTCGCGTTCGCCCTCCCGCGCCGTCAACAACCGCGCGTCCACCAGAGCCACGCACCGCACCGCCCGCGTCGAGAGCGCTCGCGCGATGTCCTCCGCGCGCATCCTCGCGCGCACCACCGTCGAGGCGTCCGCGCGCGCGAAGAGCCTCGCCACGCGCTCGCAGTCCTTTATCAACTCGTTCTCGTAAAAGCCGTCGTTCGCGTACCGCGGATCGACGCCCGCGCGCGTCGTCACCAGCGTCGCCCTCGCGCCCGTCGCTCGCACCGCGCGCAGCAAATCGATCGTCCAGCACGACCTCGCGCGCAGCGCCCGTCGCAGGGCGTCGCGCGGCGTCCCGCTCGCGCTCGCCGCCGCGCTCAGCCCGCAGTCCCACGCCGAGCGCTGTTCGCGCGGCGTCCAATCCGCCGCCTCGTCGCGCGCGCGCGCGGGAAACCGTCCAAACGTTCGGTCGAACGCACGCGCCGTCATGGCGCGCGCGCGCGCGGTCCGGTCGTCGTCGTCGCGCCGTCGCGTTCGCATCGTTCGAAAACCGTTACTCGAAATGTTTGATTGATGAAGGCGCGATTCGTCGCGCGACGACGCGAAATGCGGCGCCGAGGCGCGCGCGCGACGCGCGCTCGGGTCGTGATTCGCGCGCCGG
>Ga0181598_1003370_pt1 | contig 13923 bp, 10 predicted proteins | sample 041ome_4_FD_153295 | JGI IMG/M metagenome (GOLD analysis project Ga0181598, IMG submission 153295) | Coastal salt marsh microbial communities from the Groves Creek Marsh, Skidaway Island, Georgia - 041404US metaG (spades assembly) | ecosystem: Environmental > Aquatic > Marine > Intertidal zone >...
GCATAACTCGGTCGCCAGTTCTCGTTCCTCCATTCGGTCTGTATCATCCACCAGCATGTAGCTCCAATTTGGCATAAGATGTAGAAATTCCAATAGGCCGGATCTACCAATAACTCCCGGTGGTCCATCAACAATAATCAAGTCAAATGATTCAGGGATTTCTTGGAACAATTCTGGATCGTACCACCCCTGCTCGCCTTTTGAGGTTGAAGTACCATTCTCAACGATTGATGCGTGGATATAATTCGATTTTGTCTTCCCAATATATGCTGGGTCATGTTCGATGGAATACAAATTGTATTTACGGGCAAGTCTCTCGCTCCCATCACCGCTACCAAATTCCAAAATGGTCGACCCTTTCTCTATGTTTTGCTCAATCCAAGATATTGCTGCCTTTGGCATCATCCAACCTTCATTAAATCCCTTGGGATTATGGCCAGTCAATTCTGAATAAACCTCGACTGCACCGTTGACAGACTTGATTCCGGGGGATTTTTCGTTGCCCGCTAGTAGATTCCTGATGCCTTCAAAAATCGTTGATTTCGTTCTTTTTTCAACCACGAAACCCCAACCCTCGGCCTCTGCAATCTTACATCGGGCAAGTTGGTCATCCATGCCAGTGTTCATATTAGGATAAAACAAGGTGGGTAGTCCAAATTTTCGAGTTTCGTGAAATGAATTGTAGCCACCTGCTTGAACGGTTGCGTCAAAGGCATTGAAGTACATTGAATTGGGATAATCCCGGAGCAAAACCACACGGTTGAGATTGATGTCAACTCGTTCACCCAGCATGGATTCCCCGATGACGACCGTGACATCGTCATATTGCAAGAGCGCCTCGACGGTCAGCCTGATCTCCGAACCGATGTCGTTGATTCTTCCAGCACCGAGCTGAACATACACCACACGTCCTTTGAGAGGAAGATTGAGGCGTCGCCGTGCAGCCTTTCGGGGCAATAAGTCACTTTCGTCGAGCAAGACGATGGGAGCACAGGTGATCGATTCCACACCATGCTCCAGTTCATTCGGGGCGAGTGGGACGCTGTCTTCAGGATGGATAATCGTATCAAAATGAGCGATGCTATCGACTGGAATACGACTGCCTTTCTTGAACGTGCCTCGACGCATCCAAATCTTTCGCGTTGCGACCCGCCCCCGGATAGCGTTCAACATACCGCGATAGGGAAAGGCACCATCGAAAATGAACGTAGAAGGTTTGTGCTGGTCAAAGGCCAATGAAAGGTGCTCTTCAACCAACGCATTCCACTCACTCGCCGAAACATCCTGAAATTTTTTACGACCAGCGATATGGTAGGTGACGAAGCCCTCGTTGTAGAGCAGGTGAAGGGTTGGCATGGTTGTGAAAAAGACAATTTCTGTCGATGGAGAGTATTTCTTGAAGCGCTTGGCGAGCGCATACATTCGGGTGAAATGACCGAAGCCAACACCGTTGGTTGGAAAAAACATCACGCAATCTCGCAATTCTTCGTGTTGAACAGTTGTGGTGCCCTTCTCGTCAACCGGCACCGGCCATCGTCCCAATCGCTCCATGCCGATGCTGAACACCAGGAACAGGATCGAAAAGGGAAGAAGAGGAAGAAGCCAGGGCTTCGTCGCCGCACGTGTGAACAGCTTACCGACACGGAAAGAGGCTGAATTTCGCAGGCGGCGATTTTCACGGATAAGTTGGTTTTGACGAAGTTGTTGTTTCTTTTGCTTCATCTTTGCTGGGGAAATTTCGTTTGTCCGCTCTTCAGAAGCCAACCCTTCAGCTGAATCTTGTGCGTCGCTATCAATCATTCAACACCCTCCTCGCCTTTCCAAAATGAACCTAGGAATTTGTCTCCTTCTACAGAATACCCTTTCCCTCCTTCTGGCGTGGGAGTGAATTCCCCGAGGTAAAAAGCATTCTTTGAAGCATAAAAATCAATCCTCATGAACATTCCTAGTGCCTTACCTAATTTCTTAGCGGCCTTAGACATGTTGTCTAATTGAGTGGGTTTCAAAAATTTATCAACTTCCTTACGAATTGGCAATATATCTAGAGGAATCTTATTCCATTTTTCATCATAGAAACCTTGCGCTTGTTCTTTTTTTATCTTTGAAGAACGGTCAATGACTTGAATTGCAGCGATTATTTCGCCAAACATATAAAATTTGTAATCAAGTGGGATTTTATACTCAAATTCATCTTCAATCAATTCCTCAACTATCAAAGAGTGTTCTTGATTCTGGACAAATTCATCAGATTTTAGGTTATCAAGGATGAGTTCTACATCGATTGGTTCACCCGAAAATACATTTATGCCACTATCAACTGGGAAAACCTGCTTTGCACTATATCCTACACTTGATTTTAGAACGAAAGTGTTTGGTAGATCAGAGAATCTAGGATCATCATAGTCAGTTGTAACGAAAAATTTCGGTACCACCGGAACACCATGCGATAATGCATATTTCTCGCCGATCAATTTTTTAGAAATGAATTTCTCTTTGATATCCTTCTTCCCTTTCCACCAATCATAGTTTCTTTTTTGAATCATTTCGGAGAAGAGCGGCATACCGTTTTCCCAAACATAATGTTTCGATTTCATCTCTGTCGGCACATCAAAAGGACGTAAGTGAATCTCCCTTGGGACATACGGTCTAGCCAATCCAGCCTTGATTTTCTTGTGCCAGGCACGGAACGAGCGATGGTGTTGCAATCGATGACCAGCCACCGACCTCCACGAAATATGGAACGGCCCACCCCCTGTCAACGAACTTGAATGCAACATCATGAACATGGATGGAATCCGAAGGCGCAATCGACAATCTTTCCCATAATGGGCTTCGATGCGCTCAATATATTCCGTGTCGGCTCCGACACGAAGAGAATCAAAGAAACCAATTTCATCAACCACCTCTTTTCGAATCAACAACGAGATGCAGGCCATCCGCAAAGCTCCAATGCCCCTGAATTCAATGTCAGAGGATTCATCGATGCGGAAATAATCATGAGTTACACCCATAACTTCTGGATGAGCGTCTAAAGAGGCAACCTGATACTCAATCCGCTGTGCGTGGCAATAATCATCGCTGTCCATGAAACCAATGAACTCACCATGGGCTTGGGTCATACCGAAATTTTTGGCAAGATAGGTGCCGCCGTTCTCACTCATCTGGAACACTCGAATACGAGCGTCATTTTCTGCGAGTTGTTTTAGGTAGGTGAAATTATCATCTGGAGAACAATCGTCCACAATAACGAGTTCAATGTTCTGATAACTCTGGTTTAGAATCGAACCAATAGCTGCATCCAAAAGCGGATCTCGTTTGTAAGTCGTCATGATGATTGAAACCAAACGGCTGTCCTTTAGTCCAGCCGTTAAGGCTGTAGAGAGATATTCAGGTGTAATCGCATGGGTTGGGGATGAGGAATGAACCGGTTGAAGGTTATGTAACGCCAACATGGCATTTATGTGCTCGAGTTGCATTGATGCATTTCCCGCATTTTTCTCAATTTGAGATGCCGTAATGTGGACATCGTTAGAGGCCGGCCAACGAAGCAGTGATTTGCTGATGGATGAGCGAGCGGCTTCGTGTTCCCCTCTCCACGATTGGATCAAAGCAAGGTAAAGATGGGAGCGCTGGTGATCTGGGTGGTGATGGAGGCATTTGTGTACAATTTCAATTGCCAAATCATAATCCTTCTCTACGCTAAGTACGTAATTTAACCGTGCAAATTGGTGGTTTATGTTTTCTGGAAAACGATTGGTTGCTTGGGTTATCTCATTGAAGTATTTCTCTTCTGGCCAGATCTTCAACCCACACTTCAATCGCCGTTGGGAAGCGGATTGATGTTCAGGATTGAGGTCCAAAACTTGTTCGAACATTAAGATGGCATTGCTCAATTCTCCCTTCACTTCGAGAGCGATTCCTCGCCTCATCAAAAATGAAATGTGTTCTGGAGATTCGGCAAGCCCCTCATCTAAGATTATCATTGCTCCTTCTGGATCGCCTTCCTCAAGAGCCCGAGCGGCTTTGAGGTCGATTTCAAGTAAGGTGCCTCGTATAAGATCCAAAACCTTCGCCGCCATCTCGTACTGCTTCAAATCACAAAATCTGTTGTAGACGCGTCTAATGGTGGCATTGGCATCAACATCGAGCCCCACCAATCGTTGAACAGCAAAAAGCATGTCATCAACCGATGCCGTTTTGATAGCCGTTTTCGCAAAACGACGTAGGTGGTACAGTTTAGCCTGGCCCAAACCGTCCAACCGATGATATGCTTCCAGCGCTGCCATAGATTGTTCAACATACTGCCCAAGTTCCGTCATCAAGTCCAACATCTGAAGGTCGTCGGGAATTTCCTCCAAAACCATGACTGCAATCTCAAGCGCTTCCTCGTATCGTTTAGAAGATCGCAGCCGTTTTGCAAGAGAGCGTTTTCGAGAGAATTCGCCATCGATATGCCGAAGGTAGTTTGCCCACAAATTGTGTGCCATTTCCACCTGTCCAAGCGTGAAACAAATTTGGCGTGCAAACATCAAGGTTGATTCGTTAACGACCTCTCTTGAGACCAAAGATGTCAGCAATTCAATGGCTTGTCTTATCTCGCCCTGTTCATATAACTGTTCAGCCTTGACATAGGTCGGGAATGGGATTTCATTACTCCACCTCGTCTCTGAAAAGAAAGCAACACACCTCTCATCTGGCCAAAACGATTCATAAATTTTGGAAAGGAGGTCTTCGTCTGAATTCTTCCAGTCGACTCGATTCACGAAACGGAACACAGAATCATCGTCATTTTCCACGCATGCCGCACGAATCAATCGACGATACAAATCGGGGTCTGGTTTTCTGGAAATCAATCGACGAATCAGGTCGATTGATTCGCTATGCCGTGCCGTGTTCATATAGAGCCGGGAGAGGACATCCATCGCCCATGCGTCGTTCGGTTTTTCTTTCAGCATCGCATGCAAAAACGGCTCGGCCTTTTCGTAGTCCTTGGCGTTATAGAAACGGCGGGCTTCTTCCTTGTTTGAAGCGGCCTTATTGCGGAACGGCCACCTCATGCGGTGTTGGTTCTCCATCTCGGTTATGGAGATGTTGCATTGACTGGAGGCTGCGGGGCATTTCCAGCATTATGCTTCACTCACCGAAATGGTTCACATCATGCAAGGCATAGGGCACTGACATGAGGGGCAAAGCGTCCCGAATCGTCGCTTCAATCGGTTCTCGCCAAGGTTCAGGGAGCAGGTCAAAACCCGGCGGGTAGACCTTTTCCCACCACGAGAAATCCTGTTCAAACAGGTGGGCCATGTCGGGAAGTTCGTCTTCGTGACCCATGGTTTGCAACGCCCAAAGAGCGTGGGTTGCAGTGGGCATGGGGCGTTTGTTGAGGTAGGTCTGGATTTCATGCGACTTGATGTCAAAGGTCCGCCCCAATGGCCCATTCTTATGGAAACATTTCCAGCAGCGGCCGCAGCCTTTGGTGCCGTCACCGCGCATGCAAGAGTTCAGATGATCAACCCACGAAGACTGCTTGACGATCATGAGTGCGCCAGCTTCCGAAATGGATGAAATAGGGAAGAGCAAATCGAGCCCTGCCTCTTGAAACCGCTTGGTCCAGTACGTGAAGTAGTGCGTCTCCTCGAAGGCCCGAAATTTCCGTCCTTTCCACAGAAAGGTGTTATCGATGGGCATGCCAAACCCGATGGCACCCAAGTCGCAGTGGTCAGCGAGCAGAATGAGGTGAACGGCGCATGCAAAGTCGCTCGAGAACCCCACCGGTTTGTCGTGGTGGGTGCGAATCAACTCGTGGTTGGACTCAATTTGGATTACCTCGCGCTCACCGCTACCGTTCAGATGTCCGATGAGGCGTTCTGCGTTTCGATGGTCCAGCATGGAGTCAAACGAACGACGATGGTAACCCAGCAGGGTATGGTCGGGCATGACCAGCGCCGCCGCTGTGGAATCCGTACCCGCCGAGAACGAAAGGCTGGGTCGTTCTCCGCATGCTCGGATGCTAGGAAAGGGGGCGCGAGTGGAAGGCTCCCACGGAGAGAGCAACGTTTCCGCTGCTAACCAGAGCAGGACTTCATGCGTCGATGAGAGGTCGAACCCCTTCGGCATGTCCCAGTAGACGTAGCCCTGCGGGTAGCGAAACCACAGCCGCTCACCCTCTTGTGAGAAATTCGCCGCCATGTCCGTTGAGTTCCATTCCATGGCGTGCTTGGGCTTGGGTTGCTCGCCGCGCAGCCGTTCCAAGCGGCCCTGTTTACTTGATGTCAATTTCTTTCCGGAGGCTGTTGCACTCAAGCGCTCTATTGCAAGCGAGCAATACGATCTGGCCAGGTCGTCTTCCCACTCGGAGGCGGTTTCGATGAGAGCCTGAAACGCTTGCTCGTTCCAGTATGAACGCACCATGACGCTTCTGGCCAACGCTCGTTCCTTTGGATTGGTAAGCAAGAGGCGGGCATGTGACCTCGCCGCCTCGTACCTTCCCGCGTTGTAGGCGCACCGCATCAGCACACGCCGGAACATGGTTCCACTCCATTCACGCGCCCTATGAATCTGCTTCAACCGCAGTGATTCTTCTCCCAAGTTACCGAAGGCTCTTCAATGGGCGACGACCGGGAAAAAACATGCCAACCCTGCTCGTCACCGGAGGTGCAGGGTTCATCGGCGGCCACACCGCAAGAAAGGCGCTCAACATGGGTTGGGAGGTCCGCATCCTCGACAACTTGTCGACCGGCTTGCAATCAACGACGGAGGCGCTGGAAGCCTTGGGCGCTACGTTCATTCATGGTGATGTCCGGAATGTGGCAGCGGTGTCAGCCGCTGTGGAGGGTTGCGATGCTGTCGTGCATTTCGCAGCCCAAGTCTCCGTGCCACGCTCGGTTGAACAACCTGAAGAAACGATGGAGGTCAACGTTGGCGGTACCGGTTGCGTCATCCAGTCCTGCCAGCAGCACGGTGTCGATCGATTGGTGATGGCCTCCAGCGCAGCGGTGTACGGCACCAAGGACAATTTTCCTCTTCATGAACACCATGCCGGCACATTCCATTCACCCTACGCCGATTCGAAATGGCAGAACGAGCATCAGGTGCTTGAAGCTAAAAAAGCCGGCATGGAAGCGGTAGCACTGAGATTCTTCAACGTCTACGGAGCGGGACAGCGTGCCGACGGGGCCTATGCGGCGGTAATTCCGAAATTCATTGAAATGGCCATCGCCGGTCGCGCCGCAACGATCTTTGGAAACGGTCTGCAGACACGAGATTTCGTTCACGTTGATGATGTTGCTAACGCCGTGCTGATGCTCGCCACACAACCTTGGAAGAACGAACTGTCCCACGTTTACAACGTGTGCACGACAACAGAACGCTCCTTGTTGGATTTGATGGATGGAATCCACCGTGTGCTCGAGGATGTCGCCCCAGAGATTGCCCCTCATGCTCCACAACACGGGCCCGAGCGTCCGGGTGATATCGCCCGCTCGATTGGCTCCAACGCCAGATTACTCGAGGACACCGATTGGGTGCCGAAGGTTGAGTTTTCCGAAGGCTTACGACAACAAATTCTCGACACCCTCCGGGAGGCGTAACCGTCGTGCACATCCTTTGGTTGACGGGGCGGTCGATGAACGACTTGTGCTCAACCACCCAGCGAGCGTTGATTCTGGGCCTGCTGGAACGCGACATGACCGTGACCTTCGTCAACGCCGACCACGACATGGATATTGAAGGGGAGGAGTTCACCCATGTCTCGCTCCCAAATCTTGCATGGCGTGGCCTCCGAGCGCGGACACTCGGAAAGGCGATGAGAGCATGGCTGGTTGCCAACAAACCTGATGTAAGCGTGGCGGTGATAGAATGGCGCGTCGCAGCGTGGGTCGTTCCGGAACTTGAGCGTCTGGAAATTCCGTGGTCGTTGATGGACCGAAGTCCACCTGCGGATACTGGTTTGCTAGGACGACTGCAGTGGCGCAGCTGGAAGTCTGCCTGGAAAGCGGCCGTGCGGTCGGACGCACCCGGTTTTGTTGTATCAAAGGCGCATCAAAGCTTCGTCGAACAGAAGACCGGGCACACCGTTTGCACCGTCTTGCAGGCGGGCGTCAATCTTGACCTTTTCAAGCCTAAATCAAAACGGACGACAATGACGCTGGTGTACCATGGACGACTTGACCAGCACCGAGGTGTGCTTGCCTGTGCCATGCTGGCGCAAAAAGCACGGCTCGAAGGCCTTGAGGTGGACGTCCTGTTTGTAGGCGAAGGCGACCTGGTCCCCTCTCTTACAGCACTATCTGAAGCCAATGAATTCATTCATGTTCATCAAACCATGGCGCAACGCGAACTTGCGGAGCTTCTCGGCACATGCCACGTCGGATTGTTACCAATGCCAGAGCGAACAGTATGGGCGCTTGCCAGTCCACTAAAGCGAAGTGAATACCTCGCCAGTGGGCTTTTGGTGTTTGGTATCGATCATCCAGGTCATCGATTGGACGGGGTTGACTCCACATGGTTCAACTTGGTGCCACAAGAAGATTTCCACCTTGCGGGGTTGAAGATACTGAAAAGACTAGCAGAATCACCCGTTTCCATTGACGAGCCACGTGCCTATGCAGAGAAGGAACTCGGCTGGGCGAGCACCATTGACCGGTTGGAGGCGGTTTTGACCGTGCTTCATCAAAACGACTCGTAAACGGATTTCCACCTTTGTTGAACACGGTCAATGCTGTGTTCAACCACAGATGACTTGAGATTGGTTTCGTCTTGTGGGTTTTTGAGCATGTCACCTACGATAATCGTCCATGCATCCACATCTCCCCAATTCGCCTGCCGCACCGAATCTGGAAGGCCGATGACACGGTCACTCACGCAAACTTGCAAACCCGCCGAAAGCGCCTCCAGTGCCGCAACCGGTTGCCCTTCAAACGCAGAAGGAAGGAGCAGAAGGGTTGCCCGGGCGAGAAGGATCGCCTTTTCTTTCTCCGAAACCCAACCTTTTGCTTCCACCCATTCGTGTTCGCTCTGAGTTTCTCCGGTCATGGTCAGTCGGAGATTCGGAAATTCTTCTCGCAGGTTCTCAGCGACCTCAACGGCAAATCTATGGCCTTTTATGGAGTCCTTTCGAGCGAGCAAGAGGAGGTGGTGTTTCCCACGGGAGACCCGCTCTGGAGACCCTGACAACCGATACGGGTTACCGACGATTTCAACATCTCCAACCACCGGTTCCAGTCGTTCATGCCATGCCGACGACAGCACCACCGGTTGCGTTTTGGGCCGAGATAGGACTGCCTTTACCCATTGTGCCCGCTTTGGTCCGACTTTCGAAAGCCATGCATCGAATTGACCCGAATGGAGATGGACGACCACGGCGATATCATGTGTTTGCGCGACGTGGATCAATCTTGACTTTCGCCGCCACGACCAATCCGAGGCCACGTGGACGTGTACCACGTCGGGCCGTAGGGTGGGGTCGCTGCACTGCCGTTGGAGTTCACGTCGAGCTCGCCGATAAGCGAACCATTTTGCCCACACATTTCCCGGTGCGTGCGTAGCGAGCAGGTCGGCTTGCCAACCCTCAGGTGGATGCTCGGCAAGAATATGCATAACGGTCGCCATGCCGCCAGGGGTATCGCATGGTCCCACATGCAACACCTTGCGCATGCTCGTCCCACCACGCTCGTCATCAAGAAATGGTCGGCAAACCGCCTTCCAGGGGTACGAGATTTGAGGAGAGCATAAGGGCGAGTCTCTCCCGAACAGGTTCATGGTCGTGGTTCCTGCCATCGTTGAAGGTGCAGCGATAAGCATGGCGATACTCCCTTTTTTCTTGCACCGATGGGACATGTACCGTTGGGACCGGGACCATCGGCAACAGCATGCCCCCATGGGAACGAACCACAGTGAACGCTTGACCGTTCTGCTCCCGGTATGGAACGAAGCGACGGTGATCGAGAAAAAACTCGCCAACCTTGCCGCTCAGAACCTACCGATGCATTTGCTCGTGGTGGATTCCGCCTCCACGGACACCACTCTGGAATTGGTTGATGGATGGATTTCCCGACACCCAAACGCTTTCGCATCGTTTGAAGTCCTTCAAATGGAGCAACGCCGAGGAAAAACATCTGCGGTAATTAAGGGATTGAACCACCATAGCCAGCAGCCTGAGGGGCTGATCTGCATGACCGATGCGGATGCCCTGCTTGAACGAGGCGTGCTCCGCCGAATGATGCAGTGGTTTGCGGACCCGATGATCGGCGCCGTTGGTGCGTTGCCCAGGCGTCAAGGTGCGCGGGCCGAGGAAAGGCTCCATCGAGAAGCGTGGGAAGCCATGCGCATCGCCGAGTCCATGGTGGACAGCACCCCCTTCCTCGAAGGCTCATGCATGATGTGGCGAACCAGTGCGCTCGCCGTTGACGACCTCTTTGACCAAGCGAATGCGGACGATGCTCAAATCGCGACCTCCGTCCGCCGTCAAGGATGGCGAGCCATCGTGGACCCTCAAGCCCGATTCGTGGACGTGGCTCCGGAAGCAGCGGGCGAACAGCGCCGCCAGAAAATCCGTCGAGCACAAGGCCTTCAGCGTCTTTTGTTGCGAGAACGCCGACGAGCAGGGCAGCGAAGCCAGGGCGTGTTTGGACGCATTTTCCGACGCCAAGTCCACTTCCACATCGCTGCACCGTTAGCGTTGACCGTGGCCGTTTCGAGTGCCGTCTTGCGCTGGGGGTTCATCGGCCTGTACGGTTGGCCGGCCACCTTGACGTTGGCCAACAGCATGCACCTCGGACTTGCGGGGCTCGAAGCTGCGTGCATTGTCCTGTGGTGGCGAAGCCGACAAGGGAAGTCAAGCGGACCGCTCTCGCTCGTCGGTCAGTGGCTCGCCAGCATGGAATTGCTTGGACGAGCCCTGATCACCACCGCTCGGGGCCGCTCCCTCCACATGTGGGAGCAACACCAGGACGTGCGTGAGCGCCTGTCGGATGTTGAAGTTTGAATGAAGGCCGCAGGTCCGGCCTTGGCCGGAAATGCAGCGTTGTACAGGTCAGTGACCTGGGACAGAGACCTACTCAGCGATTGAAATCACTCAGCTGGGACGCCGTTGGTGGTGTCGATAACCTTCTCTTCACGGGTGTCCGTGATGGTCACGTCAATGGTGCAAGCGCTGTTGCACAGATCGGTGCCGGTCTCGACGATGGTCACGGTGTCACCGACGGACCAGAACTGGTCGTTGGTGTCTCGGCCGTTGTCCACCATGCCGCAGACGCTGCCTTCGCCGCCTGGGGCGTCGCAGAAGATCGGGGAGCCGCCGTCAATCGAGAGCTTCACGGAGACGGAAGCCCAGTTGATGTCGCCACCCTGGTCCATGGTCAGCATGATGAGGTTGTCATCGGTTTCCAAGCTGGGTACTCCCTGAGCATCCTCTCCGCTGAACGCGTAGAGGGCCAGGTTTCCGTCGGTGTTGCCTTCTGCGAGGGAGCTTGCCCACACGTACAGCACACCAGCCAGCACAACGGTGATCGCCACCATCAAGATGGTAGCGATAACGGGGCTGACAGCCTCTTCATTTCGGTTTTCGTTTTTCATATTTTTGTCCTCCTTTCCCCCTTAGGGGGTAGCGACTCCTATGACCGTCCTTCTATTAAACCATACTGTGGTTAATCCTCAAGCCCGCGCGAAAAAACGGGTTTTTTGGCGAAATTTTCCACGCCCTCGTTGGTCGGTTTCAACCGCCGAGAGTGGTGCATACGCTTTGTAAATAACACAACGGGCAGAAAACGAACACAAAAAGCATCCGCTCAAGGTGAAGTAGAGGTGAACAGGGTGAGAGAAACCGAGAGGGGATGGGATGCACTCAACGAGAACTTCAACAGCCCTGTTCAAGAAACCGTAGCATGACCCAGTTTATATGCGTTTTTGAGTCAAAAAACCGCCCTTCATTCGACCGTCAAAATTTCGGGACCGCCTGAAGTCACGTGAACGGTGTGCTCAAACTGCGCGATGTTACCGCCGTCCTTACAGCGCAAAACGTGGTACGTCTCCAAGAACCGGAGGCTGATGAGTTTCTTCACCAGGGCGTTCCATTTGCTCTGAAGGCTGGCTTCATCGGCATCGGGGAACGGTTTCTTCAGCATCGGAAAAGCCCACCTTTCAGCGAACGGAAGGGTGGCGTATCGCTCTTCGAGGTTTCGCGCCATCTGCGCCCCCAAGGGCTTGAGTTGTCCCTTCGCACGTGCCTTCCGAGACGTTGTCATCCCGGTGACCCGATAGATGTTGGACGAATGATGGCGACCGATGTTTTCGATGAGCCCGGAGGAACCGGTGGTGTTGAAGGGTTCAATCGCGTACACGCCGCCTTCTTCCACAACGCCACGGAAGCCTTGGTTGTCCTTGCCGCATGCGTAGGAAGGTACCGAAACGCCGGCGTGCAATTCCCACGGCTTGAGTTGATGGCCGCAAAGGTTCCGAATCGGTTGAAATCCAGCATCCAACGAAGGCTGTGCAGCGGCTTGCCCGACTTTGTACCACGGGGTGCCGGGGTGGAGCATTTCCACGGCCGCGTCACGCGCTTCTTTGGCCGCTTTGATTTGCTCGGTGTGCTCGTTGCTGTTTCCGACTTCGAACGTCAATGCGTTGTCACCGATGTGCCCTTTGATGTGAACGCCAAAATCAATTTTCACCAAGTCGCCCTTCTGAAGGACCGATTCGCCCTCCCATCCCTCAACGGGTTCCACCATGTGGTTCGTCGTGAAATGGGCTGCGAGGTCGTTCACCGCAATGGTGCCGGGAAAAGCGGGTTTGCCGCCGTGGCGATGAATAAAACGCTCAGCGGATTCAATGATCTCGTGAAAGGTCTTGCCGGGCTGCAATTCCAGCTTCATCGCTTCGAGAGTACGGCGGGCAACATGACCTGCATCCCGCCAATATTTCAGTTGCGACTCTTCCACCATTCAATCACGCTATGCGTCGGTACAACGCCCTCTCTCATAATGGTTACTTCAACACCAGCGTTGCCCTCGGTCACGTTGATGAACGTACTTCCTCGACCTCCTGGACAGGTTCCCCCGAGCACGGCGTGTGGTGGCAGCCCCAAAGCACGTCCGGCTTCTTCAGCGGAAGATGCCGGCGTTTCGCCCGATTCGTTGGCGCTTGTTGCGGTGATGGGGCCCACAGCCTCGACCAACGCCCTGGCCACCGGGTGCGAAAGACATCGAACCGCCACGCGTCCTCCGCCCAATCTCGGGTCAAGCGGTTCAATCGCATCGAGAACGAAGGAAAAACCGCCCTTTGGGAAAGCCGCTTCCAATGCTCGAATCTCCGGGGGGACGATCACCAACGAAGCGGCTTGGTCCAACGAAAGAACACCAAGACTCACCGGCTTGTCGGCTGAGCGTTGTTTGAGCGCAAACAAGGCATCGAGGGCTTCAGAAGTCGGCAAACAAGCCAATCCAGGCAGGGTGCTCGTAGGGTAAACCACAACACCATGACCGTTGAGATGGGCCAGGACATCTTCATCGATCATGCCTTCACGCTCATGCCTTGATCCACACCTCGACATGGCGTTCAGCCACCGTGATGGCCAAGTCCTTGTCTTCGGTTCTCACCATGAGTTTCCCGCTTGGAAAGAGCGTCATGATGCAGGGGTCGGTGAAGGTCCAGCACAGGCGGGAACGAACCCCCACCTCGTACCCTTCCGCCTCAATGGCGGCACCAACTGCATCGAGGTCAATGCCGTCAATCCCCTCCGGGACGATTTGGTAGGAGGCTTGGGTGCCGCACAATTTCATCGCAAAGCGTTCGGTCACGGTCTCACCTCAAAGATTGCCGGGTCGGGAAGGTGGTCCGGACGGAGGACCGCTCGGTGGCCCTGATGGTGGTCCGGACGGAGGACCGCTCGGTGGCCCTGATGGTGGTCCGGACGGAGGACCGCTCGGT
>Ga0181598_1003377_pt1 | contig 13913 bp, 9 predicted proteins | sample 041ome_4_FD_153295 | JGI IMG/M metagenome (GOLD analysis project Ga0181598, IMG submission 153295) | Coastal salt marsh microbial communities from the Groves Creek Marsh, Skidaway Island, Georgia - 041404US metaG (spades assembly) | ecosystem: Environmental > Aquatic > Marine > Intertidal zone >...
GGATCAGGAGTAACATTTTTTTTTGGCTGTGTTTTTTTTCTAGACATTATTACTTACCTTTTTTAGTTCCGTATAAAGATCTTCTTTTCTTTCTATTTGCTACACCTTGAGTATCTAAATTTCCTCTGAGGATATGATATCTAACACCAGGTAAATCTTTAACCCTACCACCTCTGATTAAGACTACTGAGTGTTCTTGTAAGTTGTGACCTTCACCGGGTATGTATGCTGTTACTTCGAATCCATTAGATAAACGAACTCTTGCAACTTTTCTTAAAGCTGAGTTAGGTTTCTTTGGAGTTGTTGTGTAAACTTTAACACAAACACCTCTTTTCAAAGGTTGTTTTTCTAGTGCAGGAACTTTATTCCTTGCAACAGCTTTAACTCTAGGTTTTCTTAACAACTGATTAATCGTTGGCATAATTTTTTTATATAAATTTATTTTTGAATGAAATAACTGACAGGTTATTCATGGCAGCGTTTAGCGCTTAAGTTAGCACTACATTCCAACCAAAAACATCGCCAAAATACTCATTAATCAAGCTTTGTCAAACTAAAACTATTAAAAAAGTATATTATTTTTATTAATTTGCTTGGGTTTCTGCAGGTTCAATTTTTTCTTGATCAGATAGAAACTTATTGTCATCTGCAAGAGCTCTTCTGTTCCATTTGTTCTTAATATGACCTGTTCCAGCTGGAACCAGTCTACCAACAATCACATTCTCTTTTAAACCATTTAAAGGATCCACTTTACCCTTAATCGCAGCATCTGTTAATACTCTAGTAGTTTCTTGGAATGATGCAGCAGATATAAACGACTCCGTTTGTAATGAAGCCTTAGTAATTCCCATCAATACTCTCTCACCTTCAGCAAGAGTTTTTCCTTCAGCTTTAAGTTTTTCATTAGTATTATCAAATTTAATTCTATCAACTATCTCACCAGGTAAATAAGAAGAGTCTCCTGAAACTTTTACTTCAACTTTTTTCAACATTTGTCTTAGAATAGTTTCGATATGCTTATCATTGATTATTACACCTTGTAATCTGTAAACTTCTTGAACTTGGTTTACAAAATACTCTGTTAATTCTTTAATACCTAAAATTCTCAAAATATCGTGAGGTAATGGTTGACCATCTAATAAATATTCCCCTTTTTTGATCTTCTCACCTTGATTAAAGTTAATATGTTTACCTTTTGGTATTAAATAATTTGATGCTTCAGATCCATCCTCTGGAACAATTGAAACTCTTTGTTTTCCTCTAACTTCTTTACCAAAAACTACCTGTCCATCATTCTCTGCAATAATTGCACTATCTTTTGCTTTTCTAGCTTCAAAAAGTTCAGCAACTCTTGGTAATCCTCCAGTAATATCTTTAGTTTTAGTAGTCTCTTTAGGTAATCTTGCAATTACGTCTCCCGCTGATACTTTTTGTCCATCTTTTACTGATAAAATAGAGTCAGGTACTAAATAATATCTAGCTTCATTATCATCAGCTTTTTTAATTACATTACCCTTCTCATCTCTTAATGTTATTCTTGGTTTTAAATCTGTACTTTTTGATTGAGATCTCCAATCGACAACTGATTTAGATGAAATACCTGTAGCATCATCTGTTGTTTCTTGAATAGAAACTCCATCTATTAAATCAACATAACTTGCAATACCACTCTTTTCAGCAATAACTGGAGTAGTATATGGATCCCATTCACAAATTTTAGTATTTGCTTTTACTTTTTCACCATTTTTGAAAAATAATTTTGATCCATAAGCAACTTTATAAATCGCTATTTGAACGCCATTATCATCCTCTATAGATAATTGCGTATTTCTTCCCATAACAATTAAATTCTTTTTTGAATCCTCTAAGATGTTTGAGTTAATTATTTTTAATATACCCGCATTTTTAGTGACAATTTGAGACTCTTGTTTTACTGATGCGGTTCCACCAACGTGGAAAGTTCTCATTGTTAATTGTGTTCCAGGCTCTCCAATAGACTGTGCTGAAATCATACCAATAGCTTCACCAACATGAACCATCTTGCCTCTAGACAAATCTCTACCATAACAAGTAGCACAAACACCTTCTTTTGAGCTACAAGTCATAACTGAGAAAACTTTTAACGATTTAATACCAGCTGAATCTATATGATCACATCCAGCTTCATCAATCATTGATAATTTTTTTATTATTACTTCACCGGTAATAGGGTGTTTTACATCACTAGCTGTAACTCTTCCTAAAGCTCTTTCTGATAAACTTACTACAACATTTCCACCCTCTAATATCTCTGACAGTTCTATAAAACCTGGTTCATCACACTTAACCTTAGTAATAGTTAAATCTTGAGCTACATCACAAAGTCTTCTAGTTAAATAACCAGAACTTGCTGTTTTAAGTGCTGTGTCAGCCAAACCTTTTCTGGCTCCATGTGTAGAATTAAAATATTCTAAGGCTGTTAATCCCTCTTTAAAATTTGAAATAATAGGACTTTCAATAATTTCTCCAGATGGTTTTGCTATCAATCCTCTCATTCCCGCTAATTGTTTCATTTGCGCAGCTGAACCTCTAGCTCCACTATCTGCCATCATGAAAACTGAATTAATTTTTAATCCATCAGGCGTTTTTTGTGTTGCTGAAATTCCCTTCATCATTTCGCCTGCTACCCTATCGGTACATTTTGACCATGCATCAACTACTTTATTATATTTTTCACCTCTAGTGATTAAACCTTCTGAATATTGAGTTTCATAATCAGCAATCAATTTTTTAGTATCTTCAATTAACTGAGTTTTACTTTCAGGGATAACAAGATCATCTTTACCAAACGAAATACCGGCTTTAAAAGCATGTTTAAAACCTAAATCTTTTAATTTATCACAAAATATTACTGTAGTTTTTTGACCACAAAATCTAAAAACACTATCAATTATTTCAGATACGATTTTTTTAGGTAACAATCTATCAACTAGAGAAAATTTGATATTATGATTCTTGGGCAAAAGATTAGCTAGTAAGAATCTTCCAGCTGTTGAAGTGTATTTTTCAAATTTTTTATTTCCATTTTCATCAACAGTTTCAAATCTAGAAATAATAGTACTGTGAACTTTAATTTGACCACTAGCTAGAGCAAACTCAATTTGATCATAGTCTACAAAATAACCAGCTGGTTTATCAGTCATTGGTTCTTGAGATAAATAATAGATACCAAGGATCATATCTTGACTTGGAACAATTATAGGTTTTCCATTTGATGGTGAAAGAATGTTGTTAGTAGATAACATTAAAATTCTAGCTTCTAATTGAGCTTCCAAACTTAGTGGGACATGCACTGCCATTTGGTCACCATCAAAGTCAGCATTGAACGCTGCACAAGTTAATGGGTGTAATTCAATTGCATCACCTTCAATTAATTTTGGTTCAAAAGCTTGCACACCTAATCTATGAAGAGTTGGTGCTCTATTTAATAATACTGGATGTTCTCTAACAATAAGTTCTAAGGCATCCCAAACAGCATTGGTTTCTTTTTCAACTAATTTTTTTGCTTGCTTGATAGTTGATGCTAAACCTAACTTATTCAATCTTGCATATAAAAAAGGTTTAAATAATTCTAATGCCATTTTTTTTGGCAAACCACATTCATGTAATTTTAAATCTGGTCCTACTACGATTACCGATCTTCCTGAATAATCAACCCTTTTTCCAAGTAAATTTTGTCTAAATCTTCCTTGTTTACCTTTTAGCATTTCAGCTAAAGATTTTAGTGGTCTCTTGCCTGTTCCAGTAATTACTCTGCCTCTTCTTCCATTGTCAAATAATGCATCCACAGACTCTTGAAGCATTCTTTTTTCATTTCTAACGATGATATCTGGAGCTTTAAGATCCATTAATCTTTTTAGTCTGTTATTTCTATTAATAACTCTTCTGTATAAGTCATTTAAATCAGATGTCGCAAAACGACCACCATCTAAGGGAACTAAAGGTCTTAACTCAGGTGGGATCACAGGTACTACTGTTAATATCATCCACTCTGGTTTTTGCCCTGTCTCAATAAAAGATTCTAAAAGTTTAAGTCTTTTTATAGCTCTTTCCTCGTTAACTTTTGACTTGGTTTCTTTAATGTAGCTTACTAAATTTTTTCTTTCTAACTCTAGGTCTAGATTTTTTAACATTTCTAGAACCGCTTCTGCTCCAATCCCTGCGGTAAAAGATTCTTCACCAAATTCGTCTTGGTATTTTGCTAATTCTTCTTCATTTAAAAGTTGATTTTTTTGTAAACCAGTTAATCCAGGTTCAATAACTATAAAGTTTTCAAAATATAAAACTCTCTCTATTTCTTTTAATTTCATATCCACTGCCAATGCAATTCTGCTAGGTAGTGATTTTAAAAACCAAATATGAGCAACAGGGGTAGCTAAATTAATGTGCCCCATTCTTTCTCTTCTTACATTTGATTTCGTAACTTCGACACCACATTTTTCACAGATGATGCCTCTAAATTTCATTCTTTTATATTTACCACATAAACATTCGTAATCTTTTATAGGTCCGAAAATTCTCGCACAAAACAAACCATCTTTTTCAGGTCTAAAAGTTCTATAATTTATTGTTTCTGGCTTTTTGATTTCGCCATATGTCCAAGATTTAATTTTTTCTGGACTTGCTAAAGAAATTTTAATGCTATTAAAATTTTGAGCTTCAGAAATTTCGGTGTTTTTAAATAAATCTGTAAGTTCTTTTTTCATATTAATTTAACTCCACATTAAGTGCTAATGATTTAATTTCTTTAACTAAAACGTTAAATGACTCTGGAATACCAGATTCAAAATTCTCTTCACCCTTAACTATAGTTTCATAGACCTTAACTCTTCCAGCAACGTCATCAGATTTTACAGTTAAAATTTCTTGTAATGTATAGGATGCACCATAAGCCTCTAATGCCCACACTTCCATCTCTCCAAACCTCTGACCACCCAGTTGTGCTTTTCCACCTAGTGGCTGCTGTGTAACTAAACTATAAGGTCCAGTTGATCTAGCGTGAATTTTATCCTCGACAAGATGGTGTAATTTCAGCATATAAATTATTCCAACTGTTACAGGTCTATCAAATTTTTCACCTGTTCTTCCATCCCATAAATAAGTTTGACCAGAAGATGGTAATTTTGCAAGCTCTAACATTTCTGTTACATTTTTTTCTTTTGCACCATCAAAAACTGGCGTTGATATTGCTATTCCATTTTGAAGATTTTCGCATAAATCTCTGAATTCTGATTTAGTTAATTTATCAACTGTTTCTTTAAAAATTTCTTCTCCATAAACAGATTTTAAAAAACTAGCTATTTTTTCAGTTTTTTCTAATTTCTTACCATTTTCATTAACCAGCCTTTTAACTTCTTCACCAAATTCTTTACAAGCCCAACCCAAGTGTGTTTCTAAAATTTGACCTACGTTCATACGACTTGGAACTCCTAATGGATTTAAAACTATATCAACTGGTCTACCATCTTCTCTATATGGCATATCTTCAACAGGAACAATTTTACTAACAACACCTTTATTACCATGTCTTCCAGACATTTTATCACCAGGACGTAATCTTCTCTTAATTGCAACAAAAACTTTAACCATTTTCATTACACTTGGTAATAAATCATCACCACTTCGAATTTTCAAAACCTTATCCTCAAATCTTTCAGTAATATCTTGTTTAGCTTTGTTGTATTGATCTTTTAACTGGGCTAGAGTTGCTTCATCATTTACATTGCCAACTGTTATTTTGAATACATCATTAATGTTTAGTTTATTAATTGCTTCAAAATCTAATTTTGTGCCTTCATCTAAATCTTTAACTTTTTTAGCTAATGATGAGCCAGATAAAAATTGCGAAGCTCTTTGTTTAATACTTCTCTCTAAAATTTCTTCCTCAACTATCTTATCCTGTTGAACTTCCTCAATTTCAGCTCTTTCAATAGTTATTGATCTTTCATCTTTTTCAATTCCATGTCTATTAAATACTCTAACATCAACGACCGTTCCACTACTTCCTCTGGACATTCTTAATGATGTATCAGTAACATCAATTGCTTTTTCACCAAAAATTGATCTTAATAATTTTTCTTCAGGGCCCGATGCTGAGTCACCTTTCGGTGTAACTTTTCCAACTAAAATATCACCTGCATTAACTTCTGCTCCAATGTAAACAACTCCAGATTCATCTAAGTTTTTTAGAGCTTCTTCGTTTACATTTGGAATATCTCTAGTGATTTCTTCTTCACCAAGTTTTGTATCTCTAGCCATAACTTCATACTCTACGATATGAACAGAGGTAAACACATCATCTGTTACACATCTTTCTGAAATTAAAATAGAGTCCTCAAAATTGTAACCTTGCCATGGCATAAATGCTACAGTCACATTTTTACCTAAAGCTAACTCGCCTAATTTTGTAGATGGACCATCCGCAATGATATCTCCTGACTTAACTTTATCACCTACTCTAACTAAAGGTTTTTGGTTAATACATGTATTTTGATTTGATCTTTTAAATTTTTGAAGATTGTAAATATCAACACCTGATTTTGTAAAATCAGTTTCTTCTGTAACTTTTATTACAATTCTTTTACCATCAATTTTATCAACAATTCCATCTCTTTTTGCTACTATAGTAACACCTGAATCTAAAGCTACATCGCTCTCAATTCCAGTACCAACTAGAGGTGCTTCAGGCTTTAATAATGGCACAGCTTGTCTCATCATGTTTGATCCCATCAATGCTCTGTTTGCATCATCATTTTCCAAAAAAGGAATTAATGAAGCAGCAACTGAAACTAATTGTTTTGGCGATACGTCTATGTAATCAATTGTTTCTGGTTTAGCTAAAAGGAAATTTAAATTTTGTCTGCATGAAACCAATTCTTCAACAATTTTTCCATTCTTATCAAGCTTAGTATTTGCTTGTGCAATTGTATATTTAGTTTCTTCCATTGCAGAAAGATATTCTATATTCTCTTGCACCACTCCATTTTTTACTTTTTTGTAAGGACTTTCAATAAAACCATATTTATTAATTTTAGCATAAGTAGATAAACTGTTGATCAATCCAATATTTGGGCCTTCTGGAGTTTCGATCGGACAAATTCTTCCGTAGTGAGTTGGATGGACGTCACGAACTTCAAACCCAGCTCTTTCTCTGGTCAATCCTCCTGGTCCTAAAGCAGAAACTCTTCGCTTGTGAGTAATTTCTGACAATGGATTAGTTTGATCCATAAATTGCGATAGTTGAGAACTAGCAAAAAAATCTTTTAGAGAAACGGTCAAAGGTTTCGCATTTATTAAATCTTGAGGCATTGCCGACTCTACATCTAGAGTAGTCATTTTTTCTTTAATAGCTCTTTCCATTCGGTAAACGCCAATACGAGCTTGATTTTCTACTAGCTCACCAACTGATCTAACTCTTCTATTGCCTAAATGATCAATATCATCTACCTCATCTTTACCATCACGTAAATCTAACATCTTGTGAATAATAGCAATTATGTCATCATTTCTTAAAATTGTAATTTTATCAGAACATTCAAGATTTAATCTTGAGTTCATTTTAACTCTTCCTACATCAGATAAATCATATCTATCAGAGCTAAAGAACAAATTATTGAAAATTTGAGTAGCTATTTCAATTGTTGGAGGCTCACCTGGTCTCAACATTTTATAGACTTCTGTTATTGCCTCATTTTTATCTTCATTTTTATCATTTAAAATTGTTGTTAAAAGATAAGGACCTTTATTAATTGAATTTGTAATTGAAATTTTTAGGGTATTAATATTTGCATCTAAAATCTGTTGGATAATAGTATCATTTAACTCTGTTCCAATTTTAAACACACCGTCTTCTTCTTCATTAATTTTAACATCTCTATGTAAGTATTTTCCATATAATGAGTCTCTTGTTACAAGTATCTCTTTTAATCCATCGTTAGCTAGTTTTTTAGCATTTAAATAGTTAATTTTATCACCTAATTTAACAACTACTTCACCTGTTTTAGCATCAATTACTTCCTCTGAAAAATTTTTAGCTTTATAATTTTCTGGGTTAAATTTCGTCTTCCATTTATTAGTTTTTGGATCAAAAGTATAATCCTCACTCTCATAAAACTCATCTGCAATTTCAGCTTTTGTAAAACCTAATGCTAATAATAAAGTTGAAGCTAGAATTTTTTTCTTTCTATCAATTTTAAAGTATAAAAAATCTTTTACATCAAATTCAAAGTCTAACCATGAGCCTCTATTTGGTATCACTCTACAATTAAATAATAATTTTCCACTTGCGTGAGTTTTTCCTTTATCATGATCAAAAAATACACCAGGACTTCTGTGCATTTGGTTAACGACTACTCTTTGAACACCATTGGTAATGAAAGTTCCACTATTAGTCATCATAGGAACTTCACCCATGTAAACTTCTTGTTCTTTTGCAGATAAAATATCTTTTGTATTATTTTCTTGATCTATTTCATAAACAACCAACCTAAGGGTGCACTTAAGAGCAGATGAATAAGTTAATCCTCTAGTAATACATTCTTCTACATCAAATTTAGGTTTTTCTAATCGGTAAGAAACATATTCCAAAGTCGCTTTATCATTTAAATCTTCAATTGGAAAAATACTTTTAAAAACTCTATCAAAACCTTTGGTTAAATCGCCAGCATCTGCATTAAATTCAGTTAACTCTTTATAAGAGTTTTTTTGAACTTCGATTAAATTTGGAATAGATAAACTTTCTTTAAGTTTACCAAAACTTTTTCTTATGTTTTTTTTTTCAGTAAAAGATAATTGCATTTATGTTTATTAATACTGATTAATAAAATTAATCAGTATTCGAATTCTTTCTTATTAATTTATTTAAGTTCTACTTTAGCGCCTGCAGCTTCTAACTTAGCTTTAATTTCTTCAGCTTCTTTTTTATTTACACCAGATTTAACTTCTTTAGGTGCACCCTCAACTAAATCTTTTGCTTCTTTAAGACCTAGTGATGTTGCTGCTCTTACTTCTTTAATAACATTAATTTTTTTATCACCAGCAGAAACCAGCATGATAGTAAATTCATCTTTTTCTTCTGCTGCTGCTGCACCGCCTGCTGCTGCTGGAGCTGCTGCTGCCATAGGAGTTACACCCCATTTTTCTTCTAATTGTTTTGAAAGCTCTGCTGCTTCTGCAACTGTCAAGCTTGATAAATCTTCAATAATTTTATTTAGGTCTGGCATATGTTTTACTCTTTAGGTTGTGTTTCAGAATTTTCTGGGGACAAACTACTCATTTTTTCCGAACGTGCAAGTAAAATACTTATTAATTTTCCTGCTGAAGCACTTAATATTCCCACTATATTTGCTCTAGCTTCATCTAATGTTGGTAAATTAGCTACATTTTGGACTCCGGCCTGGTCTAAGACCTCATTGTCCATAATTCCGCCAATTAATTTTAGATTTTCGTTGTCTTTAGCAAATTTTGATAAAATTCTGGCAGACATTATAGCATCTTCTCCAAATGCTACGGCTGTTGGACCAGTAAATAAGTTAGATAAATCTTTACACTTAGTTTTTTCTAAGGCTAGTTTGGTAATTCTATTTTTTGTAATTCTGAAAATAATTCCATGCTCTCTCATTTGAGCTCTTAGTTCATCTAATTGTGTCATCGTTAAACCTTGGTAATGGGTTACCATTACAGCTTTACTGTTCTCAAATTTTTCTGTCATCTCAGTAATATAATTTTTCTTTTGCTCTTTATTCATCATAACAGTTAAATATTTTTTCCAAGTTTAAGTTTATATGAAACACCCATAGTAGATGTTATAAATACAGCTTTAATTAAATCACCTTTTAAAGTGTTGTTTGATTTTTCTTTTTCTAATGCATCTAAAACAGCATTATAATTTTTTATTAATTGATCATCATTAAAAGATTTCTTACCTATACTAACACCAATATTGCCATCTTTATCATTTCTTATTTCTGCTTGTCCAGACTTTGCATCAGAAATTGCTGTTTTAAGATCATCAGTTACTGAGCCTAATTTTGGATTAGGCATTAAACCTTTTGGTCCTAATACTTTTCCAAGTTTAGAAAGTTTAATCATCATAGATGGTGTGCAAATTAATTTTTCAAAGTCCATTTCTCCACTTTTAATTTTTTCAATAAATTCATCTCCACCAACAATATCTGCTCCAGCATTTTTAGCTTCATCAGCTTTTGTTTCTTCACAAACAACAGCAACTTTTACTTTTTTTCCTGTTCCTCCTGGAAGATTAACTACTGTTCTAATATTCACTTCACTTTTCTTTTGCTTATTGTTGATTTGAAAACTTAAATCTACAGACTCATCAAATTTTGTTGTGCAATTTTTTTTAATTTCAGGAATTAATTTCTCTATAGCTTCAGCAGGTAGATCTGAAGTTTTTTCTGGTAACTTTTTAAATCTTTTTGATGACATTAATCTTTTACCTCTATTCCCATCGATCTTGCAGATCCTGAAATAATTTTTACTGCTTGATCCAAATCTAAAGCATTTAGATCTGCCATTTTTTGATTTGCAATTTCTTCAACTTGTTTTCTTGTAATAGATGCAACAATATTTCGTCCTGGCTCTTTTGAACCACCTTTAAGTTTTGCTGCTTCTTTTATAAAATACGATGCTGGTGGTGATTTAATTTTAAAATCAAATTTCTTATCTTTATAAACTGTAATTTCTACTGGTACAGGTTTTCCAGCTAGCGATTTTGTTTTATCGTTAAAAGCTTTACAAAATTCCATGATATTAACTCCACGTTGACCAAGAGCTGGTCCTACTGGAGGAGCCGGATTAGCTTGACCACCATTAATTTGTAATTTTATAAATCCACTAATTTCTTTTTTTGCCGCCATTAACTTACTTTCTCTACTTGGTTATATTCTAAATCCACAGGTGTTGGACGACCAAATATAGAAACTGAGACCTTAAGTCTAGACTTTTCTTCATCTATATCTTCAACCATTCCACTGAACGAAGCGAATGGTCCGTCAACAACCTGAACTTTTTCTCCAATGCTGTACTCTATACCAGATTTTGGCTGAGCCACACCATCTTTAATTTGACCTAATATTTTTTCAATTTCTTTATCAGAAACAGGTACTGGCATCCCTTTAGTGCCTAAAAAACCACTTACTCTCTTTATATTCTTTATCATGTGGTAAATATTATTATCCATCTCACTTTTAATTAATACATAACCTGGAAAATATTTTTTCTTTCTTTGTATTCTTTTTCCTCTTTTAACTTCAGTTACATCGTGAGTTGGAACAACTATTTCTTCAAATTTTTCTGAAATCTTGGCTTTTTCTGCTTCTTCTTTGATTAGTCCAGCAACCTTATTCTCAAAACTTGAATGTGACTGCACTATGTACCAATTTTTCATCTAAATACTTACCTTTAATAGTAATTCTAAAAAGAATTTTAAAACCTGATCAAGTAGTAAAAAGAACAATGACATAACTACTGCCATTGCAAAGACCATCAAGGCTCCTTGCATTGTTTCTTTTCCAGTTGGCCAAGAAACTTTAAAAGCCTCTTGTTTTACTTCCTGTATAAATTTAATCGGGTTTTTCATAGTTTTATTTAACTCTAATTGGCAGGAGCGGAGGGACTCGAACCCTCAGCCTCCGGTTTTGGAGACCGGCGCTCTACCAATTGAGCTACACTCCTATATAGAGCTTACTCTATAATTTTAGTTACTACTCCTGCTCCTACAGTTCTACCACCTTCTCTAATCGCGAAGTTAAGTTTTTCTGACATCGCAATTGGAGTGATTAGCTTAACTATAAACTTAGCATCATCACCAGGCATAACCATCTCTGTACCAGCTGGTAATTCTACTTCACCAGTAACATCTGTTGTTCTAAAATAAAACTGAGGTCTATACTTAGTAAAGAAAGGAGTATGTCTTCCACCTTCTTCTTTTTTCAATACATAAGCTTGAGCTTCAAATTTAGTATGTGGTGTAATTGAACCAGGCTTACAAAGAACTTGACCTCTTTCTACGTCGGTTCTTTCAACACCTCTTAAAAGCACACCAATATTATCTCCCGCTTCACCTGAGTCTAAAAGTTTTCTAAACATTTCAACACCAGTACATACTGATTTTTTTGTATCTCTTATTCCAACGATTTCAATTTCTTCACCAGTTTTAATTATACCAGACTCTACTCTTCCAGTTACAACTGTTCCTCTTCCAGAAATTGAGAATACATCTTCAACTGGCATCAAGAAATCTTTATCTTTTGGTCTGTCAGGTTGTGGAATAAATTCATCAACACTCTTCATTAATTCAATAATTGAATTTTTTCCAATTTCATCATCTCTACCTTCTACGGCTGCTAATGCTGAGCCTTTAGTGATAGGAGTTTTATCTCCTGGAAATTTATAAGATGTTAATAATTCTCTAATTTCCTCTTCAACAAGTTCGATCATTTCTTTATCATCAACTTGGTCTACTTTATTTAAGTAAACAACAATAGCTGGCACACCAACTTGTCTTGCTAATAGTATGTGTTCTCTAGTTTGAGGCATAGGACCATCAGCTGCATTAACAACTAAGATTGCTCCATCCATTTGAGCAGCACCAGTAATCATGTTCTTCACATAGTCAGCGTGACCTGGACAGTCTACGTGAGCGTAATGTCTATTTGCAGTTTCATACTCAACGTGAGCAGTTGAAATTGTAATTCCTCTTTCTTTTTCTTCAGGAGCTTTATCGATTTGGTCATAAGCTGTAAACGTTGCTCCGCCTGATTCTGCTAAAACTTTTGTGATCGCTGCAGTTAAAGTTGTTTTACCATGATCCACGTGACCAATAGTACCGATGTTACAATGCGGTTTGTTTCTTACAAATTTTTCTTTTGACATTACTTTTTTACCTCAGTTTTTATTTTTATTTATAATTTTAATTTTCTTGGAGCGGGTAAAGGGAATCGAACCCTTACATCCAGCTTGGAAGGCTAGCGTTCTACCATTGAACTACACCCGCACAACCCCAAGAGTAACACTCCATATCACCTAAAGTTCTATTGAATGGTGGAGGGGGAAAGATTCGAACTTTCGAAGACCGAAGTCAACGGGTTTACAGCCCGCCCCATTTGACCGCTCTGGAACCCCTCCTATTTGGGGAAGTGTCCCCTGCTCAATAAAGCTTCAAACAACATGCGTTTTATATATTTTATTTACTCAATTGCAACACGAGATTTAATAAGAAAATATCTAAAAAAACGTGTAAAACTTAGATAATTTTATGAATAAATCATCTTTTTTTATAGTTGGTCAACATGCTGTGATTGAGGCCTTAAAAAATCCTAATCGAAAGGTTTTAAGAGTTTTTTTAACTGAAGAAAGTAAAAAAAATATTCACAGAAAAAGTCCAAAAAAAAATTTACTTGAAGATGTTAAAGTTTATTACAAAACTAAAAAAGAACTAGACAAATACACCACTAAAGAAAATTTATTGCATCAAGGTTGCGTTGCTGAAGTAGAGCATCTTGATAAGCCAGTATTAAAAGAATTTATAAAAGGAAAAAGTAATTTAACACTAGCTTGCTTAGATGAGGTAACTGATCCAAGAAATATAGGTTCTCTAATCAGAAGTGCAGCTTCATTTAATATAGATGGAATAATTGTAAAAGATAGACATTTTCCAGATGAAAGTAAATTGATGTACAAAGCTGCAAGCGGCAGTATGGAGCATATCAATATTTTTGAAGTTTCTAATATTAATTCAACTTTAAAAAACTTAAGAGAAAAAAACTTTTGGGTTTATGGGTTTGATAGTGAAGGTGAAAAATCATTTACAGAAGTTGAATGGAAGGGAAACAATGTTCTTTTATTTGGTTCTGAAG